>Ga0256407_10003121_pt1 | contig 30120 bp, 21 predicted proteins | sample RumenRJG_04DNA_FD_193489 | JGI IMG/M metagenome (GOLD analysis project Ga0256407, IMG submission 193489) | Bovine rumen microbial communities from Lethbridge, Alberta, Canada - RJG_04 | ecosystem: Host-associated > Mammals > Digestive system > Stomach > Rumen | place: Canada: Alberta...
CCTCAAAGAGAAAGAGGTGAATGACCGCGGATATCATTTCGCGTACATGGAGCAACCCGAAGCCTGTATCGGTTGCCAGAGTTGTGCACTCGTTTGTCCCGATGCCTGCATCGAGGTTTACCGCGTGTCCGAGAATTAATAGTGACTAACCATTTAAATTACTGTCGAACAATATGAACGATAAAGTAACATTGATGAAGGGTAACGAAGCCCTCGCCATGGCGATGATCCGCTACGGCGCCGATGGATATTTCGGATACCCGATCACTCCGCAGAGTGAGGTGCTTGAGAAACTCGAGGAAGAAATGCCTTGGGAGACTACTGGTATGGTTGTGCTGCAGGCCGAGAGCGAGGTCGCTGCCATCAACATGGTGTATGGTGGCGCGATGACCGGCAAGGCTGTCTGCACCTCTACCTCCAGCCCTGGTTTCAGCCTCATGCAGGAGGGCGTGTCCTATCTCGCTGCCAGCGAGGTGCCCGCTCTGTTGATCAACGTGCAGCGCGGTGGCCCCGGTCTGGGTACCATCCACGCTTCACAGGCCGACTATTTCCAGGCTTGCAAGGGCGGCGGTCACGGTGACTACCACATGATCGTGCTCGCTCCCAGCAGCGTGCAGGAGATGGCCGACATGGTCGCCCTGGGCTTTGACCTGGCTTTCAAGTATCGCTGCGTGTCGATGATTCTCGCCGATGGTACCATCGGTCAACTTATGGAGAAGGTCGTCCTGCCCGAGCAGCGTCCGCGCCGCACCGATGACGAGATCCGCGAGCAGTGCCCGTGGGCTGTCAACGGCCGCAAGGGCATGCGCCCCAGCAACGTCGTTACTTCACTGGAACTCGACGACGACAAGATGGAGGAGAACAACTGGCGTTTCCAGGCTTGCTATCGCGAGATCGAGAAGAACGAGACCCGTTGCGAACTCATCGACGTCGAGGACTGCGACTACCTGATTACCGCCTTCGGCACCACCGCACGCGTTGCCATGAAGACGATGGAACTGGCCCGCGCCGAGGGTATCAAGGTCGGCATGTTCCGTCCCATCACTCTGTGGCCCTTCCCCGAGAAGCAACTCCGTGAGGCCGCCAAGAACGTTAAGGGCATCCTCTGCGTGGAACTCAACGCCGGCCAGATGGTCGAGGATGTGAAACTTGCTGTTGAATGCAAGATGCCGGTTGAGCACTATGGCCGCTTCGGTGGTAACGTGCCCACCCCCGACGAACTGTTGAACGTACTGAAAGAGAAACTCATTAACAAGTAAATAACGCAATGGAACTTAACGATATCATTAAACCTGAGAACAAGGTCTATGCTGAGCCTAAATTACTGAATAGGGTTCATATGCACTATTGCCCTGGTTGCAGCCATGGCGTTGTACACAAACTCGTTGCACAGGTCATCGAGGAAATGGGTGTTGCTGAGAAGACCGTAGGCGTTTCGCCCGTGGGCTGCGCCGTGTTTGCCTATAACTACATCGACGTGGACTGGGAGGAGGCTCCCCACGGCCGCGCTACCGCTCTGGCTACCGCTGTAAAGCGCCTGTGGCCCGAGAACCTGGTATTCACCTATCAGGGCGACGGTGACTTCTCGGCTATCGGTACCTGCGAGTCGATTCACGCATGCAACCGTGGCGAGAACATCGTCATCATCTTCATCAATAACGCTATCTACGGTATGACCGGTGGTCAGATGGCTCCCACGACCCTGCTGGGTCAGAAGACCGCTACCTGCCCCTACGGCCGCCGTCCGGACCTCAATGGTTATCCCCTGGCCATCACCCCGCTGCTGGCACAACTCGACGGTACCTGCTACGTGACACGTCAGAGCGTTCACACGCCCGCCAACGTACGCAAGACCAAAGCCGCCTTGAAGAAGGCCTTTGAGAACAGCATCAACTGCAAGGGCACCTCGGTTGTCGAGATCGTCAGCGCTTGCAACACTGGTTGGAAACTCACCCCCGAGAAGGCCAACAAGTGGATGGAAGAGAATATGTTCGCCAAGTATCCCCTGGGAGACTTGAAGGACTTGAAAGATGGTATTCAACGCTAAAATTTAGAAGACACTATGATTAATGAAATAGTTATTGCCGGTTTCGGCGGACAGGGTGTGTTGTCAATGGGTAAGATTCTTGCCTACTCTGGTCTGATGGAAGACAAGGAAGTCTGCTGGCTGCCCTCTTATGGTCCCGAACAGCGCGGTGGTACCGCCAATGTGACTGTTATCGTGAGCGATGAGCGCATCAGTTCGCCCGTCCTCAACACCTATGACGTGGTGGTTGTGCTCAACCAGCAGTCGCTGGACAAGTTCGAGAGCAAGGTAAAGCCCGGTGGCATCCTGATGTATGACACCTACGGCATTCACAAGAAACCCACCCGCACCGATATCAAGATTTATCCTATCGATGCTACCGAGAAGTCTATCGAGATGAAGAACTCCAAGACCTTCAACATGATCGTCCTGGGTTCGATGCTCAAGGTGCGCCCGATGGTCACCATCGAGAGCGTGCTCAAGGCCCTCAAGAAGACCCTTCCCGAGCGCCACTGGCACCTCATCCCCCTCAACGAGGAGGCTCTGAAGGAGGGTGGTAACCTCATCAAGGAGTAAATCCCTAAGTCCGATAATCAACAAGCGGTTGGCCTTATGGTCAACCGCTTGTTTTGTTCGTGTCAGTTTGTAGTAAATGGTTGTAGCCGTTTTACCACACGGCTACTTTCCAGGCATTGTGGCTGGTGGACGTCTTGAGCACGTAGATGCCGCGCGGCAACTCGATGACCATGTCGTCCTTGAGGTTGTCGATGCGCTTCACCTCCTGGCCTGCGATGTTGTAGATGCTGGCGCGGCCAACGCTCTCGCTGCACTTCACGAGGATGCCGCCGTCCACGGCAAGCACCTGCAGCGGCTTGTCGGCCTCGATGCCGGTGATGCCGCTGGCATCAAGGGTGATGACGTTCGACGGCTCGCTCAGGTAGCCCAGACGGTAGGACTGCACGCTGTAGGTGTGCGTTTCGCCGGGCCGGCGGTCGGTAAAGACGTAACTCGTCTCCTGGCCGCTGCCGGTGGTGAACGTCTCGGTCGTCACCTCGTTGTTGTCATTGCTGTAGACGGTCCGGGTGATGATATAGTAGTCCACCTGTTCGTTGGCGGCTTGCCAGTTGGCGGTGTAGTTGGTGCCGTTGATTCCGCTCGCCGGCAGGGCGGTCAGCGTCGACAGGGTGGGAACGGGCACGCAGCGGGCACGCAGTTCCACGCCCACACTGCCCGTCAGGCCGCCGTCCGATATCAGCAGGCGCGTTGTGTGTTCGCCCAGTGCGGTCGGCGTGTAGGTGATGGTCAGCGGGTAGCCCTCGGCGCTGTTGGCGGCGGTGCGGCTCACGGTGGTCACCGAGATGTTGAACATCTCATAGTCGTAGCGGTAGAGTTGCAGCAACAGGGGATTGTTCAGGCCGCGGCCCTTGATGTAGAGGACGTGGTCCAGCGACTTGCCGATGGCCACTTCGCCAAAGTCGAGCACGGTGCCCTGGGTCGGCGTGATGAGTTCGGGGTCGCCGTCGTAGACGGGTTGCGGATTCGTGTCGTCAACATAGAACACCTCGCCCTGGCGGTTGCCCCAGATGTACTCAAACAGTTCGGGGAAGTCGATGAACGGGTTGCGGTTGTTCTGGTGCTTCTGCACGGCATCGTTGCGTGACACCTCCTTGTCGCTCACGGCATCGTTGCGCGCCCAGCGGCACAGCAGGTCGATAGACCAGTCGTTGAGGCTCTTCCATGAGTTGTTGGTCAGCATGTAGGTATACTTCCACGTGTAGTTCTGGTAGGCACATGCCATATAGAAATAGGTGCGAGCAAAGTCGCCCTTGTAGCGGTCGTCGGGCTCAAACACCGAGTTGCTGCCGCCGCCCTGGCCGGTTTTGGGCGAGCCCACCTTGGTCACGCCGTTGTCGAAGGAGGCCGTCGACACCTCGCCCAGCGGATGGTTCGACTTGGCCATGTTGGCGTCGCCGTCCGAGGGGTACAGGTGGTTGATGTCGGTGTAGCCGGCATAACCCTGGGTCTCGTCATAGCCGCCCCACCAACTCTTGGGCAGCGAGTGCTCCTTGTGCATGCCGTACACGCCGCTCGTGCCGCCGCGGAAGTAGTAGGTCTTGTCGCTGTACATGTCCCACACCTTGCTGTTGTCGTCGTCGCGACAGTCGGTTTCGGCAAAGTAGGCCCACAGGCTGCCGTAACTCAGCGTTGTGTGGCGTATGGCCAATTCGTGGATGGCGTCTTTCAGCGCCTGGCCGCTCTTGCCGTTCAGGGAACTGTAGTAGCCGTCAGGAATGGCTGCTGAGGCTCCGAGGCAGGTCAGTGCGGCCATCAGGACCAATGTCCATCGGTAAAGTATCTCATGTTTCATAACCTCTTGAAATGATGTTGACTCTGAGCCACAAAGGTAGTACAAAGTTTTTGGTTTTCAGTATTCTGGGCTCTGTTTTTAGTTCTTGATGTTCTGCTTCACTGCTCTTCCTCATTCCTCCAGTTGATGAGGTAGACGCGCTCGCGGGCGCGTGTCACGGCGGTATAGAGCCAGCGGTAGAAGTCCATCGACTGCATCGCGTCGGGCATGATGCCGCCCATGTCGATGAACACGTTGCGCCACTGGCCGCCCTGCGCCTTGTGGCACGTCACGGCGTAGGCGTATTTCACCTGCAGCGCGTTGAAGTAGGGGTGCTCTTTCAGCGCTTTGTAGCGCTCGCGCTTGTCGCCAGTCAACTCGGCCCACACCTCGTTGAACAGGCGCTCGCTCTGCTCGCGGTCGAGGGCCGGCGTGTCGCTCAGCAGGCAGTCCACCACGATTTTGCAGTCCATCTCCACGCCATCGTGGTCGGGGAACTCGACGGTGACGTTGGCAAAGCGCAGCCCGTAGCGGTGCTCGATGTCGCCCCACACGCGGCGCACGCGGCACACGTCGCCGTTGGCAATGAAGTCCAGTTGCTCATAGTCGCGCGCCCAGTAGTAGTTGTTCTTGGCCACCAGCAGCATGTCGTCGTTCGCCAGCAGGTCCTCGCGGTAGAGGATGGTGTTGCGCACGCCCATATTGAACAATGTGGCGCGCTTGTTGCTGCGTGTCACGATGATGGTCTCGCCCATGCCGTCGCGGTCATAGCAGTCGCTGATGGTCTCCAGCAGGAACTCGCTCGACACGGCCTGGATGTCCTCCATGCCCTCAAGGTCAAAGTGCGGACGGCCCAGCGTGCCGTCTTCCATTGCCTGCCGCAGCATTGTGGCATTGTGCAGGATGCCGCTCTCCTCGGCCTGGCGCGCAATCTGTTGCAGGAACACGCCATAGGTCGTCAGCCCCATCGACCGCAGTATCCCGTCGTCCAGGGCAGGGCTCACCAACTGGCCCACCGGCGGCAACTGCGCGTTGTCGCCCATCAGCACCATCTTGCAGCCCTGGCCGTTGTACACGTAACCGATGAGGTCCTCCAGCAGCCGTCCGCTGCCAAAGATGGAGCCGTCGCTGGCATTGCTGATCATCGACGCCTCGTCAACGATGAACACGGTGTCGGTGTGCTTGTTGTCGGCAAGGCCGAAGGCGTCCACGCCGTAGCCCTGCTGGCGGTAGATTTTGCGGTGGATGGTGTAGGCCGGGTGGCCCGAGTAGTCGCTGAAGATGTGTGCCGCGCGACCCGTCGGTGCCAGCAGGACCGATTTTTTGCCCTGCTGGTGCAGCGCCTTGACGATGGCACCCGTCAGCGACGTCTTGCCTGTGCCCGCATAGCCGCCCAGGATGAACACCGAACGCTCGGGAGCATACAGCAGGAAATGGGCCAGCGCCACGACCACCAGCATCTGGTCATCGTTCGGGTCATAGGGCAGCCACCGCAGCACATCCACGGCAAGTTGCTTCACTCGAGGGTCGTGGCGGTCGGCATCCCCGGTGTGGTGATAGGTTGTCAGTCGCTCAGCATTGTTCATGGGGACAAAAATATGAAAAAAACACCTAAAACTTGCAATTATCCGCCAAATTGTATTACCTTTGCCCCGCAATTTACGCAAGGAGTGATGCTCGAGTGGCTGAAGAGGCACGCCTGGAAAGCGTGTATACGTCAAAAGCGTATCCCGAGTTCGAATCTCGGTCACTCCGCAACAACAAGGGACGACAACCACTGTCGCCCCTTGTTGTTTTTAGAAAACAACTTGAACAACTGGCACAACAATCAATAAATGTTGTCTAAGTTGTTCAAGTTGTCTTTAAAACCCGTTGTGGTCCGGATGGCATTGTACTTATTGTTTTCTTTTAACATAAAAAAGAGAGACGCAAGGGTGTTGCGTCTCTACATTTTCTTAGCGCATTAGCGCCTCAGCGTGAGGCGAAATGAGTTGACGGTTTACTCGGCCTTCTTGTCCTTCTTGGCACGCAGGCTGTAGACGGCAAGGAAGAGGATGAGGGCGATGTAGACCACGATGCCCAGGGTGTTGGTCAGTACCTCGCTCTCGGGAGCAGCGAACTTGACATCACAGAAAGCCAGGGCTGCACAAACAACGCCCATCAGGGCACCACCGGCAATGAAACCGCTGGCGATGAGCGTGCCGCGCTCCTTGCGGGCGGCATTGACGGCCTCATCCTTGCTGCGGCTGCCGACGAACCAACTAACGATGGCGCCGATGAGCAGCGGAGCATTCAACTGGAAGGGGATGAACATACCCAGCGAGAAGGGCAGGGCAGGCACCTTGAGCCAGTTGAGCAACAGGGCGAGAACGGCTCCCACACCGTAGAGCAACCAGGGGGTGTCGCCACCCATCATCAGGGGGTCGATGACGGCCGCCATGGCGTTGGCCTGGGGCGCTGCCATGACGTTGGGGTCGGTAAAGCCGTAGGCCTCGTTGAGAATCATCATCACACCGCCGACGGTGGCAGCCGACACGAGGGTGCCGACAAACTTCCACGTCTGCTGCTTGGCGGGCGTGGTGCCGATCCAGTAACCGATCTTCATATCGGTGACCATGCCGCCGGCCATCGAGAGGGCCGTGCAGACCACGCCACCGATAACCATTGCGGCAACGATGCCCTGAGAGCCTTTCAGACCGATGGAAACAAAGATCACACTGGCGACGATGAGGGTCATCAGGGTCATACCCGAAACGGGATTGCTGCCCACGATAGCGATGGCGTTAGCAGCCACCGTTGTGAACAGGAAGGCGATGACCAGCACAACGAGGAAGGCAACGATGGCCTGAACCAGGTTATGGATAACGCCGATATAGAAGAACACGAAGGTTATCAACAAGGCTGCCAATAGGGCGAACACGAGGACCTTCATCGAGAAGTCACGCTGGTGGCGTTCCACCTGCTGACCCTGGTTCTGTTCCTGGCTTTTAAAGGCCTGGCCAGCCAGTCCGGCAGCACTCTTGATGACGCCCCACGACTTGATGATGCCGATGATACCGCTCATGGCGATACCACCGATACCGATGAACTTGGCGCCCCCGGTGAAGATGTCCTCAGGAGATGCGGTAGCCAATTCGGGATTCATCGAGCCCATGAGGGGAACAATCACCCACCAGATGAAAGCGCTACCGGCAAAGATGATGAAGGCATAGGGCAGGCCGATGATGTAGCCCATACCCAGGGCAGCGGCGCTGGTATTCACCTTGAAAATCATCTTCACGTTGTCGGTGAAACTCTGGATAGCAGGGATGGCAGCGGTGGTGAGCACCTCTTTCCACCAGTGGAAGGTGTTGAGCAGGAAGTCGTACAGACCGCCCACGATACCGGCGATGAGCAGGTGACGCACCTGGCTGCCGCCCTTCTGGCCGCTGACGAGCACCTGGGTGGTCGCGGTAGCCTCGGGGAACGGGAACTTGCCATGCTGGTCGCTCACGAAGTACTTGCGGAACGGGATGAAGAACAGGATGCCCAAGCAGCCGCCAAGCAGCGAACTGAGGAAGATTTCCAGGAAGTTCACCGTGATGTCGGGGTACTTGGCTTGCAGGATGTACAGGGCGGGCAGGGTGAAGATGGCACCGGCCACGATGATGCCCGACGCGGCACCGATCGACTGGATGATGACATTCTCGCCGAGCGAATTCTTACGCTTGGTTGCGGCACCGATACCGGCCGCAATGATGGCGATGGGGATGGCAGCCTCGAACACCTGGCCCAGTTTAAGGCCCAGATAGGCTGTCGCGGCACTGAAGATGACCGCCATGATCAGACCCAACGAAACAGAGTAGGGCGTGATTTCGGGATACGTCTTGTCGGGCTTCAAGATGGGGACATACTTCTCCCCGGGCTTGAGTTCGCGCGCGGCGTTCTCGGGCAATGACATGTCGTCTTGCTCTTGGTTAATAATCGTTTCTTCTTCTTTCATAAAAAATGGTTTATAGTTTTTGGTTTTTAGTTGACGGGTTTACAAACTGCGAAGATAGACAAAAAACGCCAACCGTGAGCCATGTGGGCCGCGAAATGTTGGTTTTTTTGCGAGATTGAAGTTTTTATTTATCTTTGCAGGCCAAACAATAAATGCCACGACTATGATTCACAGATTTATCATGATGGCCCTCACGGCCATGCTGACGATAGGTGCGATGAACGCACAGGACGCCTTGTGCAGCGAGCAGGTCTCGCTCGAGGACCTGGCTGCCTATATCGACACGATGCGTCCCGCCGACCCCCACGTCAAGTTGTTCTACTGCAACCTGATCAACAACCCCACCCACAGTTACCGCATCGAGCACCTGGATGTGGGCTTCAACGGCTGCACGGGCCGTGTCGACGAGCAGGTGGTGATGGCCGACGGCTCCAAGCGCGACAACGTGTTCATCTTCAACGAGCAGGGCCTGCTGGTCAAGTCCGTCATCCAGGGCGCCAAGGGTGCCAAGACCGAGGTCAATTACACCTATTCCTATGACGATGTGCTGGGCTACACCATCAAGCAGAGCAAGAGCAAGAAACTCACCATCAACTACGCGCCCATCTACGGCGACCACGGACGCCGCGACGTGCTCAAGGGCGATAACGGCAGCCGCCAGGACTTCACCTACAACGACCAGGGCCACCTGACCAAGCGTGTCGTCACCCCCGCCAAGGGGAACAAGCGCACGCTGCTCTACCAGGGCGGCTATGTCGTGCGCGAGGAGACGGGCGGCAAGGTGTACCGCTATCACTACGACTTTGACACGGCGACGGGCAAGAAGTTCCTCATCGCCATCGAGGAACTCAAGGGCAACGATGTGGTACACAAGCGCACCTTTGACTACGACATCGACACCCACGGCCGCTACACCCGCGTGGCCATCGCCCTCGACGGCAAACCCCAGATGACCATCACGCGCAGTTATCAGCCGCTGGCCGGACAGTGATTCCTGCCCAGCGCGACGGTCACGAGCGGCGCGAAGTGCTAGAAACTCAAGCCATAAACAATAAACCGCGCTGCTTTATCGTTAAAAATGAAATAGCACCGCAATTTCATGAAACGGATACTCTATATCATAGTGGGTCTGCTGTTGGCGTCGGTAGTGATGTCGTTGTCGTCATGCAAGGGCCCCAAACTCAAGGAGGCCGACGAGGCCTATGACCGGGGCGAGTACTTTGACGCCGCGACCATCTACCGTAAACTCTATAACCGCTATAACCGCAAGGAGGACGCCTGGCTGCGTGGCGAACTGGCCTTCCAGTTGGGTATGTGCCACCTGAAACTCAACCAGGGCAACCGTGCCGCTGCCGCCTTCCAGAACGCCATCCGTTACGAGTATGAGGACTCGACGGCAGTGTTGCGCTTGGCCCAGGCCCAGCAGCGCGACGGCCAGTATGCCGCCGCCATCAAGAATTATGATGCCTATCTTGAGATGTTCCCCGACGACTGGGAGGCCCAAGTGGGGCGTCGCGGGTGTGAACTCGCACCGCAGTGGAAGGAGGAGGGCTCGCGCTATATCGTCAAGCAGAACAAACTGTTGAACTCGCGCCGTGCCGACTATTGCCCGATGTATCTGGACAAGAACATGGAGTACATCTACTTTACCTCGACCAACGAGAAGTCGACCGGTGAACTGCGCAGCGAGATTACCGGCACCAAGAAGGGCGACATCTACTTCACCAAGAAGGACGAGAAGGGCGCTTGGTCGCGTCCCGAGGTGGTGGACGGCGGACTGAACACCGAGCATGACGAGGGTGCGGCAGCGTTCTCGCCCGACGGCTCAACGATGTATCTGGCCCGTGCCGTGCGCCAGGACTGGCCCACCACGGTGGAGATTTACACCAGTTCCCGCAGCGAGGCCAAGTGGAGCGCTCCGCAGAAGTTTGAAATCACCGCCGACACGTTGAGCAACTATTCCGACCCCTTTGTCAGCCCTGACGGTAATTGGCTCTACTTCACGAGCGACATGCCCGGCGGACAGGGCGGCACCGACATCTGGCGCATCAACATCAAGGACAAACACGGCACCCTCGAGAACCTGGGGCCGCAAATCAATACCAAGGGCAACGAGCGCTATCCCAACGTGCGCACCGACAGCCTGCTCTACTTCGCGAGCGACGGCCTTCCCGGCATGGGCGGCCTGGACCTGTTTGTGGCCACGCTGCAGCCGCGCGACGAGGACGACAAGTTCTCGATGGACCGCTGGGTGGTGGAGAACATGGGCGTGCCGATGAACTCGTCGGCCGATGACTTCGGCATCACCTTCGGTGCGGGCGAGAGCGGCATGTTCTCGAGCAACCGTGGCGATGCCCGTGGCTATGACCACATCTTTGACTTCATCAAGCCCGACCTGCAGATATGGATTTCGGGCTATGTGGTCGACAAGGACGACGAGCCCGTGCCCAATGCGGTCATCCGCATCGTGGGCGACGACGGCAGCAACCAGAAGACCGCTGCCAAGCCCGACGGCTCTTTCCGCTTCGACCTGCAGCGCGGTGTGAAATATGTCATGATGGCCGGTGCCGATGGCTACCTCAACGCGCGCCAGGAGTTTGAGAGCGACAGCGCCGAGGAGGATGCCGAGTACAATGTGGACTTTGTGCTTGCTGCGATGTTCAAGGCCCAGGTGGTCGAGAACATCTTCTACGACTTCGACAAGGCGGTGCTGCGCGACGAGTCCAAACTCGCCCTCGACAGCATGGTGATGCTGCTCAAGGACCATCCCAACATCGTCATCGAGATGGCGTCGCACACCGACCGTGTGGGCTCGGCAAAATATAACCAGGGCCTGTCGCAGCGCCGTGCACAGAGCGTTGTGGACTACCTCATCGCCAACGGCATTCCGCGTGAGCGTCTCAAGCCAGCAGGCTATGGCGAGTCCCAGCCCAAGACGGTGACCAAGCGCATCCACAACCAATACCCGCAGTTTGAAGAGGGCACAACCCTGACCGAAGAATTTATCAAGACCCTGAGCAAGGAGGATCAGGAGGCGGCCGACCAAATCAACCGGCGCACCGAGTTCACCGTCCTCGACACCGAATTCCAATACTAAACAAGAAACCGCCTGCTTGAGCAGGCGGTTTCTTGTTATTGACAGCGACTCTAGATAATCTAGATTGTCTAGATATTCTAGGGGCTATTGCCCTTATCGTCCGATGCAGTAGTAGGTGAAGCCCAAGTCCACGAGTTCGTCACCGTCATACACGTTGCGGCCGTCGATGACCAGCGGCGTGTTCATCAGGCTCTTGACCATGCCCCATGCCGGGATGCGGAACTGGCGCCACTCGGTGAGCAGCAGCACGGCATCGGCTCCCTTGACGGCATCATACATGTCCAGGCCGCAGTAGACGTTGCTCCAACGGCGTTTGGTGGCATTCATTGCCACGGGGTCATAGACGCGCACGTGGCAGCCGGCCTCCATGAGCAGGTTGATGGTGTCGATGGCGGGAGCGGCGGTCATGTCGTCGGTCTCGGGCTTGAAACTGAGTCCCCACAGGGCCACTGTTTTGCCGGCCAGTTCACCCTTGAAGTGGTTGTAGAGTTTCTTGAAGAGGATGCGTTTCTGGCGGTTGTTGACGTTCTCGACCGACTTGAGGATTTCCATGTCGTAGTTGTGCTCGTTGCCGATTTTGATCAGGTCGTTGATGTCCTGGGGGAACAGCGTGCCGCCGTAGCCGCAGCCTGGGAAGATGTACTTGGGGCCGATGCGGCTGTCGGTTCCCACGCCATGGCGCACGATGTTGATGTCGGCACCCACAATCTCGCACAGGTTGGCAATCTCGTTCATGAAACTCACGCGGGTGGCGAGCATCGAGGTGGCGGCATACTTAATCATCTCGGCAGTGCGGGTGTCGGTGTATATGACGTTGCGGTTGTTGTGCATCAGGATGGTGCGGTACAGGCGCTCCATGGCTTGGCGTGCGCTAGCGGTCTCGGTGCCGATGACGATGCGGTCGGGCTTCATGAAGTCCTTGATGCCGTTGCCCTCGGTCAGGAAGTCGGGGTTGCTGGCCACGTCAAACTTGATGTCAGCGCCACGTGCCTCGAGCGTCTCGGTGATGATTTTGGTCACATGCTGTGCCGTGCCCACCGGAACGGTCGATTTGATGACGAACACGCTGTAGCGGGTGATGTGGTTGCCGAAGTCCTTGGCGATGTCCAGGATGGGACCCAGGTCGGTGGAACCGTCCTCATCGGCAGTGGTGTCGATGGCACAGAACACGAAGTCCTGGTCCACAAAGCCCTGCTTGTAGTCGCTCGAGAAGATGAGCCGCTTGTCGTTGACGTTGCGGTTGATCATGTTGTCCAGCCCCGGCTCATAGATGGGGATGGCGCCATAGACGAGGCGGTTGATCTTCTGGCTGTCGCGGTCCACACAGGTCACATTCACTCCCAGGTCGGCAAAGCAGGTACCGCTCACCAACCCCACATATCCTGTTCCTACTATAGATATATTCATATCGCAAGTTTTTTTTGTCTCACAATGAGATGTAAAGTTGTATTTAATTTGCAAATATACTAAGAATTATCAGAAATTTCTTGTCTTTATCATTAAAAATTGCTAAGTTTGCCAATTCTAAATGATGATTTAGTATTGTAATGGTTGTAAATCAACTTGTTTAACCAAATTATATCTCTTTACACTATGAAAAAGTATTTAGCAGAATTGGTCGGCACATTTGTGCTCACTTTCTTGGGTTGCGGTGCAGCAGTCAGCCTGGGCTGTGACACTGCTCATGTAGCAGGAACTGCTGCTGTGGTCGGCACGGCTATTGCCTTCGGTTTGGCTGTTGTGGCCATGGCTTACACCATCGGCGGCATCAGCGGATGCCACATCAACCCCGCCATCTCGTTGGGATGCTTCTTGAGCGGCCGCATGAGCGCCAAGGACTGCGGCATGTACATCGTGTTCCAGATTATCGGTGCCATCCTGGCTGCCGCCGTGCTGGGCGTGCTGGCAGGCTTTGACAGCGGATTGGGGGCTAACGGATTGCAGACACTGAATGAAATTGGCAAGGTTGGTACGGTATCAGTTACTACGGGCTTGATTGCCGAGATTGTGCTCACAATGATTTTTGTACTCGTAGTGCTCGGTGCTACTTCCAAGACCAATGGGGCTACCAACAACTTCGCTGGCCTGGCTATCGGCCTGTCGCTGATTCTTATCCACCTGGTGGGCATCCACTATACCGGTACGAGCGTTAACCCCGCCCGTTCCATCGGTCCGGCTCTGTTTGCAGCAGGAGATGCCTTGAATCAGTTGTGGATCTTCATCGTCGGCCCGTTTGTCGGCGGCGCACTGGCAGCAGTCATCTGGAAAATCATCGGCTGCGACTGCTGCAAGAAAGAAGAAGAGTAACCAAATGATTGACTTTTAATTTTTTAAACCTAAAACTTTATTTTACAATGAGTTACAAGATTATTGACATCGAGGGTATTGGTGAAGTGTATGCTCCCAAACTCATTGAGCAGGGAATTGAGACCGTTGAGCAGTTGCTGGATGCATGCGAGGCTCCCACGGGCCGCAAAATCATTGCTGAGAAGACCGGCATCCCCGAGAAACTGATTCTCAAGTGGACCAACCATGCCGACCTGTTCCGCATCAACGGCATCGGCCCGCAGTTCGCCGAACTGCTCGAGGCTGCTGGCGTGGACACCGTCAAGGAACTGCGTCACCGCGTTGCCGCCAACCTCGCCGCCAAGGTGGCTGAAATCAACGAGGAGAAGCACCTGTGTGGCCGTGTGCCCGCCGAGGTTGAAATCCAGAAGATGATTGACCAGGCCAAGGAACTTCCTCCCCGCATGACCTACTAATCACCCAGGTCTGAACCCCAACACAACAAGCCGCCAAGACTCCACGGTCCTGGCGGCTTGTCATTGTGATTTCTTTTCTCCCCGTTTATTCCCGATGCCTGTCTGTCAAGTTATGTCAATCACGAAAGCATGGAAAAGGGTAATAGGGCAAAGCCCGTTAGGGCTGTAAGGATTTAGGCAGGGGTGGAGCGTAGCGGAACCCCTGTAAATAGTCAGTATCATGGTTCCAAGCCCCATAGGGGCGGCAGGATTATAGATAGCGCTCGTCGTACTCTATACCGTAGGCTTGAAGAAACGCCTTGTATTCATCTCTGAACGTGAGCGTCTTGTGATGCTCTTCCTGATTCAGAATATATTGTTTCACTTTAGGCAGCACTGAGGCGCTTACTGAAAAAGCGCCGTACCCGTTTTGCCACGAGAACCCGCCGTAGTATGGATTTATTGTTTTAATCCATCGACTACTTTCTGCCTTAACGGTTCTCATGAAATCAGCCAATGACACCGTCTTGGGTAAGGAAACTAAAAGATGTACATGATTGGAAGTACCTCCAATTTCAATGAGTATAGCACCTAGCCCCTTGACAACACCCCCGATATATTGATAGATACGTTGCAGATCAACATCAAGAAATGGTGTTCCTTTGGCCTTGATGTGAAAAACAATATGAAGGATATTGCTGACGTATGTATTTGGCATATAATTATTTCTGGCGCCCCCAAAGGGGCTTGATTTCTTTTGTTCTCATATCCCAGGGGTTACGCTTCGCTGCACCCCTGGCTATCCCCTTTTCAGCCCTAACGGGCTTTTAATCATGCACCTGTGATTTTCTTGTCAAGTTGAGCAGTATATGCCTGCACGGAAAAAGGTTAATAGAACAATTGTCTTGGGTTGCGGTTACGGGATGGTGACCTCGCCGCACAAGTCGCTGGCCATGTATTTCTTGACCATGCTGGGCGAGTACTTCATGCCGAAGAGGAACATCAGTTTGGTGATGGCGGCCTCGCTGGTGATGTCATAGCCGCTGATGACACCGGCGTCAAGCAGTGCTTTGCCTGTCTCGTAGAGGGAGCAGTTCACACCGCCGTTGACGCATTGGGTCACGTTGACGATGACCACGCCGCGGTGGACAGCCTCCTTGATGCGCTCAATGAACCAGGGATAACTCGGGGTGTTGCCGGCGCCGTAGGTCTTGAGCACGATGCCCTTGATGCCCGGGGTGTGCAGCAGGTAGTCGAGCGTCTGTTCGGTGATGCCGGGGTTGAGTTCCAGGAACATGACATTGCTGTCCATGTCGGTGCACACCTTCAGGGGCCGGGGCGGCATCTGCCTGAGGTAGGGCGTGTTGTACTCGATGTCAAGGCCGATTTCGGCCAGTTCGGGATAGTTGAAACTCTTGAAGGCGTTGAAGTTGTCGGCGCTCATCTTGGTGGCACGGTTGCCTCGCCACAGGTAGTTCTCGAAGAGGATGGCGACCTCCTGCACGCGCGGGCGTCCCTTCTCATCGATGGCAGCAGCCACCTGCAGGGCGGTAATGAGATTCTCCTCGCCGTCGGTGCGCACCTCGCCGATGGGCAGTTGCGAGCCGGTGATGATGACGGGTTTGCTCAGGTTCTCGAGCATGAAACTCAGGGCCGATGCCGTGAAGGCCATCGTGTCGGTGCCATGCAGCACGACAAAGCCGTCGTAGAAGTCGTAGCGCTCCTCGATGGTCAGCGCGATGTCGCGCCAGTGCGAGGGGTCCATGTTGCTGCTGTCGATAGGCGGTTCGAACTGGAAATGTTCAATCTCGTAGTCCAGTTTCTTGACCTTGGGCACATTGTCGATGAGGTGGTCAAAGTTGAACGGCTGCAGGGCATGGGTCTTGGGATTCTCGATCATGCCGATGGTGCCGCCGGTATAGATAATGAGTATTTTGGGTCGTTTCATAGTTAGCGTTAATGGTATTTCAGGGTTAGTTGTTGACTTTAGATTCTGCCTCTGTCTTCATCAATTCGGCACCGCGTTCAAACGCCTTGTCAAAGAACATCATGTGGTAGTCCAGCGAGTTCACCCAGTAGTCCCAACTGTGGCGGCCGGGGCGCACGGTGAAGTCGTGGTCGATGCCCATTTCGACCATTTTGTCGTGTATGGCGATATTGTTCTTGATGAAGATGTCGTTCAGACCGTCATCGATGATGATGTTCTGGGCGGGCTTCAGGGTGCAGGCCTTCACTCGGTCAAGTTGGTTGCACACGGCATGGTCGCGCCAGCGTTGCTTGTTGGCGGCTTGTTCGCCCAGGCGGTCCTTGATGTGCCAACTGTCGGGGTACTGAGTGATGTCCATGTTGCCGCTCATGCTACCGCAGGACCAGAACACGTCAGGATGACGGAAGGCCAGGAACAGTGCTCCGTGGCCACCCATGCTCAATCCCGTGATGGCACGCATGTAGCGGTTGGCGATAGTGCGGTAGTGGCTGTCGATGTATTCCACCAGTTCCTTGCTGACGTAGGTCTCGAACTGCATCTTGGGGTCGACGGGCGAGTCAAAGTACCAACTGTCCTGACCGTCGGGGCACACGATAATCACGCCATAGTGGTCGGCCAGCCGATGCAGGTCGGTCTTCTTGGACCAGTCGCTGTAGCAGCCGTAGGCGCCATGCAACAGGTAGAGCACAGGGAATCGTGCGTTCTGATTATTGGTGATATAATGGTCGGGCTTGATGACCACATTCTTGATGGTGCGGCCCATGGCCTGACTCATCACCTCGATGGTGTCGGTTAAGAGGGTGCTTTTATCGACCTCGGTCTTGTTCTCCTTGGTCTCCTGATTTCCGGGTGTCGGGTGGGCGCACGCGGTGGTGGCCATGAGCATCAAGGCAGCCAGCAGCAGTATCGGTTTGAGGAAAGTCTTTTTCATTTCTCCTTGGTTTTAAGCGGTCGTTTTTTCTTGAAGAAGTCGGTCATCAGTTTGGAGCACTCGTCCTGCAGAATTCCGGCGGTGACCGTTGTCTTGGGATGGAAGGGCTTCTCGCACATCGTGTGGTAGCCGCGCTTGTCATCGCTGGCGCCATAGACGATGCGCGGAATCTGGCTCCAGGCCAGCGCACCGGCGCACATCAGGCAGGGTTCCACGGTGACGTACAGGGTGCAATCGGTCAGGTACTTGCCGCCCAGCGTCGCTGCTGCAGCAGTGATAGCCTGCATCTCGGCATGGGCGGTGACGTCGGTCAGAGCCTCGGTCAGGTTGTGGCCGCGCCCGATGACGCGACCCTTGCACACGATGACGGCGCCGATGGGCACCTCGTCACGCTCGAGCGCCTTGTGGGCCTCGTCCAGCGCCATGCGCATATACTTGATGTCGATATCCTCGTTTTTGTTCATCAGTTCAGGAACACTTTGCGGACCGTGTCGCCCACTTTCACGACGTAGACGCGGTGGCCGGGCAGGCTGATCCAGTTGTTGACGGCGGGACGCTCATACCACAAGTTGCCGTACACGTCATAGATGAAGGTCCACAGCCCGTGGGTGTCACCGCTGATGTAGATGGTGCCGTCGATGCCCGTGATGGTCAACTTCGGCGTGGTCTCCTCGTCCTCGATTTCCTCGATGGCATCGGTCTCGGCGGTGGCTACCAGTTGCAGGTCTTCCTCGTCATACATCAGCGTGGTGGGCACGACCAGATAGTCGGTGCTTTGGGCGCCGATGGGCAGGAAATAGCGGTCGGCGGCGGTGATGGCCATCAGATAGCCGTCGGGGCCGTAGATTTTGTAGGCCAGGCTGCCTCCCAGCGTGAGGGCGGTCCAGTTGCCTCCCAGCGTCTCCTGCTGCATGGTGGGCAGCACGGCGAGCCCCTCGTCAATCCACAGGGTGAACAGGTCGTCGTCGCCCCACACGGCATCGTCCTGGTAGCGGTTGCTGGTGGCGCGGTCGGCGAGCATCACGTGGATGTTGTCACAGCCCTCAAAGGTGTTGTCGCCCATCGTGAGGGGTGGGGTGGAGGCGTCGCTGTACACCTCGGTGAGCCGGGAGCAGTAGCCGAAGGCCCTGTTGCCGATATGGCGCAGCGAGGCGGGCAGGAAGACGGTGCGCAGCATGGCGCAGTCCTCAAACGCCCCTTGCCCGATGCTGGTGACACCCTCGGGCAGGACAATGTTGGTGATGGCGGTTCCGGCAAGCATATACCGGCTGATGTCCCTGAGCCCTAATGGCAGGGTGATGCTGGCCAGGTCGTCGGCATCGGCAAATGCGGCTTCGCCTATCATGGTCACGCTGTTGGGAATCTGCACCTCGGTGATGGCCGACTGCCAGAAGGCCCTCGGGGCGATGGCAGCGACGTCATAGTTCACACCGTCGCAGTAGACGCGCTCGGGCACGATGATGCAGCCCTGGTAGTGGTTCACGCCGTCAAAGTAGGCTGGTGCGACCTCGACCTGGGTGTCGCTGATGATATTGTAGTAGATGCCGTTCGCCTCGATGTCCTGCGCTCGGGTGATTGCGTTGCAGCCCATCAGCAGGGCGGCCAGCATCCATATGCGATAATACTTTCTCATTGTCGTCATTCTCGGTAATAAACGCGCTTGACACGCGGAGCCACGCTGGTGAGAATCTCGTAGGGGATGGTGCCGCGAGCCTCGCTCAACTGTTCGATGGGCACATGTTCGCCAAAAATCTCGACCGTATCGCCCACCTTGCAGGTGGCCTCGGTAACGTCGATCATCACAGCGTCCATGCACACGTTGCCCACGGTGGGACACAGCGTGCCGTTGACCCACATGCTCACCTTGCCGTTGCCGAAGTGCCGGTCAAAGCCGTCGGCATAGCCGATGGTGACCGTGGCGATGCGGCTGTCGCGCTGCAGCAAGCCGTGGCGGCCGTAGCCGATGGTCGTCCCGGCGGGCCATTCCTTGATGCTGATGATGATGGACTGCAATGCCGACACTGGCTTGAGGGCATCCTCGCTGCCGTCGAACAGGGTGCGCACACCGTACATGCCGATGCCGATGCGCACCATGTCGTACTGGCGCTCGGGGAAGCGCACGATGCCGCTGGTGTTGAGGGCATGCCGCATGATGGGATGGTCGAAGGACTGCTGCAGCAGTTCGCTGCAGGCCTCGAAATAGTCAAACTGACCCTGGGTATATTCGTCCTGTTCGGGTTCGTCGGCAACACACAGGTGGGTGAACACCGATGCCGGGGTGATGATGTCCTGCTCCTTGAGCAGGGCGATGAGTTCGGGCAGTTGTTCGCGCGTGAATCCCAGGCGGTGCATGCCGCTGTCGATTTTGATGTGCACGGGGAAGTCGTGCACGCCATATTTCTTGCCTTCCTTGATAAGGTCGCGCGCCATGTCCAGGTTGTAGAGTTCGGGCTCCAGGCGGTACTGGAACATGGCCTTGTAGTTGACGCCGTTGGGGTTGAGCACGATGATGGGCATGGTGATGCTGGCCTTGCGCAGGTCTACACCCTCGTCATGCACGGCGACGGCGAGGTAGTCGCAACCGCAGTCCTGCAGTGTCTTGGCAATCTCGTAACTGCCTGCTCCATAGCCGCTTGCCTTGACCATTCCCACAGTCTTGGTGCTCGGTTTGATGAGTGACTTGAAGAACTTGAAGTTGTGGGCCAGGGCGTTGAGGTCCACCTCCATGACCGTCATGTGCTGCTTAGCCTCGAGCAGGTCGATAATCTGGCTGAAGCCGAAGCGCGGGTCACCCTTGATGAGGATGGTCTCGTCGTCGAAGTCGCCCTTGGCAAAGTCGCTCATGAACTCCTGGGTGTCGTTGTAGAAGCGGGCCTGGGGCAGGTCGTTGAAGTAGTGGCGGTAGCGGCACATGTCCTTGCCGATGCCCATCAGGCGGCCGACGCGCTTGGTCTTGAGCAGTTCGCTCACGCGGATATAGAGTTCGTCGCCGCTGTAACTCTCGGCACTCAGGTCGCTGAGGATGACCGTGCAGGGCCTGCTGCCCGCGCGCCGCGTCATGAAGTTGAGCGCCGGAGTCAGGGAGTTGTAGTCGCTGGTGTAACTGTCGACGATGACCGTGCAGTCGTTCACGCCCTCAATCACGTTGAGCCGCGTGCCCACGGGGGTGAGTGCCGCCATGCGTTCGGCGATGACGTCGTGCTCGATGCCCAGGTGCAGCAGCACTGCCAGGCAGGTGATGGCGTTGTTGAGGTCACGGTCGGCCGTGAAGGGGATGGTCACCGTGGCCGGCTCATCGTTATAGGTGTAGTGTATCGTAATGCTGTTCTCGGCCCGCTCGGTGGTGTCGACCTGCAGCGGTGCCTCGCAGTGGTTGCGCGACCATGACATCTCGGTGGCCACGCCGCTCTCGACCAGCGGTGAGATGGTGTGTGTCACCAGCGGGTCGTCGGCACAATAGACGACGCACTCGCAGTTGAACAGGATTTTGGCTTTTTCCTGAGCCTTCTGCTCCATCGAGGCAAAGCCGTCGTTGTGCTCGCTGCCCAGGTTGGTGATGATGCCGATGGTGGGACGTATCATCGCCTGCAGGTTGTCCATCTCGCCGGTGGTGGAGATGCCCGCCTCGATGATGGCCAGGTCGGTGTTGTTGTCGATGTCCCAGAGCGACAGGGGTACGCCAATCTGTGAGTTGTAACTGCGCGGCGAGCGCACGATGCGGTAGTCGTCCTTGAGCAACTGGTAGAGCCACTCCTTGACGGCGGTCTTGCCACGGCTGCCCGTGATGCCGATGACGGGCAACTCACGGAAACGGCGGCGGTGGAAGGTAGCCAGGGCCTGCAGGGCGTCGAGGGGCGACTCCACATGGATGTAGTTGGCACCTTGACACTCGGGCAGCGGGTAGTAGTCGCTGGAAACGACAAAATTGCGCACCCCCTTGTCGAACAGGTCGGGGATGTAGTTGTGGCCGTCGCCGCCCTCGGTGCGCAGGGCAAAGAAGATGGTCTCGCGGGGCTGCGTGAGCGACCGTGAGTCGGTGAGCAACTGGCTGACGATGGCATCTTCGTCAATGAGTTGCAGCCCTGTCACTTCGAGTGCGTTGTATATTTCGGTAATCGAGTAGGTCATTCGTTTTTTAGTTTTTAGTTCTTAGTCCCTAGCGGATGGTTTGCAGTGTCTTTTGCAGTTCAGGATGCTCGGCCAGGTAGGGATATTCCTTGATGAGGTTGCGCACCACGCTGACGGTGTCGTTGTTAAAGCGCTGCACCGTCTCGGCATTGGCGCTCATCGGCCGGTGCATTAAGCGCTTGTGGATGCGTTCGCAGCGGGCCACGGCCAGGGCGCTGTGGTCGTCGAGATAGGTAGCCTGGAAGGCTTGCCAGATGTATTCCACGGCCACATCGCTGGGGTGTACCATATCGCTGGTGTAGAAACGGTAGTCGCGCAGGTCATCCATCATGATCTCGTAGGCGGGAAAATAGTCGCAGTAGTCGCGGTGATTCTTCATCGCCTTGTCGATGGCGACACGCAGCGATGCCTTGCTCAGCGAGTTGGTGTCGAGTCCGTCGGCGATGTGACGGATTGGGCTCACCGTGAGGATGACGCGCAGGTCAGGGTTGAAGGTGTGCAGCGCCGTGAGCATCTGGTCAAGGACCTGGGCCATCTCCTCGGTCGTGGCCATGGTGCGCTCAAACTCGTGCTGCGGCACCTTGTGGCAGTTGGCGACGACCTCGCCGGTGGCTTTGAGCCTGTAGACGATGGCCGAGCCCAGGGTCACCGTGAGCAACTGCGCCTGCCGCAGCGCCTCATGACCCTGCTGGATGCGCTGGTTCATCCGGTCGATGGTGGCCTGCTTGTCGGGCAGGGAGTAGCGTGAATGGAAGTCATAACTGTTCCACACGCCGCTCTGCATGAACAGGTCGAGGCCGGCGACGGGCTCAGCGTCGATGAGCCGCTGCACGCCGCGTGCGATGCTCATGGGGTTGTAGAGCGTCCCCATCGGATTGACCATGGCGTTGATGAGCGCGCCGTGCAGTTTGCCGCCCATGTTGTCGCTGAAACACGAGCCAAGCAGCACCACACTGTCGCTATGGTGCAGCCAACCCCGGTTCTCACCCGTCTTGACTGTTGTCCTGAACTCCATCGTCGTGAAACTTAAAATGGTTGTTTTAACTGGCGAAGATAGTGCTTTTTTCTAAATAATCACCTTTTTTCATCACAATATTTAAAAAAGCCGTTTCCCCCATGATGGCGAAGAAATGAGGACGCTAACAAGATAGCGCCCTCATTTTGAGTGATTTGTGTTTAGATAATTCTACTTCTTGATAAAGTGGTATTGTCCTGTAATGTCGTTGAGGAAGACATAGTAGGTTCCCTTCTTGGCAGGTATGTTCTGGCCACCCTGCACTCCTGTGCCGAAGGGGAACGTGTTGGTACCCCAGTCGTAATCCCAACTTCCATAGAGGCAGAACTTGACGTCGCCTTCGTAGCCGGTTTTTGTCTGCGTCCATTCGCCGAGCCACCAGTCATGGTTGTTCAGGCCGAGCCTTGTGTTTACTCCGTCCATGGGATTGGCCTCGTTGTTCCAATTGTTGAAATATCCCACTAACACGACGCTTCCGTAAGCGGGAACATTCGGGTCGCTGGGTTCAATGCTCAAGTTCATGGTCCTGGTATCGAGCGTGATGGTGTAGTAGCCTTCATCTAACAGAATGGTGCTGTAGTCGGGATTATCATCTATCATGTTTTGGACACTGTATTCGCCTGTATTGACGTTTTCCACCCACATCTCGCTGACCACATCATCGTAGTAGCCGGTTTTGTGCACGATAGAGAAATAACCGTGTGGGATGCATCCTGTCCAGGTGAGTGTCCCCTTGCCCTGCATGTCGAAGTTTCCGGTGGGATACAGGGGCAGTGCGCTGACGCCAATGGGGCTGTTGCCTGATACGTCGCCCCAGGGTGTTGTTCCGATGAAGTTGCCCCACAGGTACCACAAGTCGATGGGCTTGCCCTCGGGCCAGGGGTTGCCGAGTACGTAGTTGATGAGCATCGTCACGTCGTTGATGTCGATGAGACCGTCGTCGTTGACGTCGGCAGCGGCACTGTCGATGGTCACGTTCTGTCCAAGGACGCGGCTGATGAGTTGTGTGACATCGTTGATGTCGACCATGCCGTCGCTGTTGACGTCACCGCGCAGCACCTCGACGGGGAAGTCGGCCTCGATGATGTTTTGGAATTTCTTCCAGACGGTCGCCTGGCGGTAGGCTTGGGCACTGCCGCGGGGAACAATGAGTTGGACACTTGAATAGTGGTTGCTGGAGAAAGGCTCGTGTGTGAGGTCGAAGACGCAGGCGGGTGGCGTGGTGGCCCTGACGGTGAGGGTGGTCAGGTTATTGGCACCGACGAAGGTATAATAGCCGAGCGACGTGAGCGTGGCAGGCAGGTCGGCCGAAGTCAGCGACGAGCAGTTGTAGAAGGCGTAGTTGTCGATGGTGGTGACGCCATTGGGCACCTCGATAGTCGGCAATGCCGTGCAGCCGTAAAATGCGTATCCTTCAATCACTCGGAGTGAATTAGGCATGTTGATGTTGGTGAGCGACACATTGCCGCGGAAAGCCTCGGTGCTGATTACCTCTGTCCCGTCGGGAACCGTGTAATCGGTGGTTTTGTACTCGGGGAAGGACACGAGCCGCTTGCCGTCCTTGGAGTACAGGACGTCATCGATACTGGTGTAGCGGGTGTTGCCCTCTTTGACATAGATGCCATAGAGGAGCGGGTCGACGATGAAGGCGTCGCTCCTGATGCTATCGACCGATTCGGGAATCCAGATTCTGCCGAGGTTGTGCATGTGTGCAAACGCGTAACCGCCGATTCGCTGGACGCCTTCATGCAAGACGGCCTTGTCGACCTTAAGGCAGTTATAGAAGGCGTAGTTGCCGATGGTTTTTACGCTGAAGGGCACTTCAGCCCTGACCATCTTAGTGCAGCCGTAGAAGGCATAGTTATCAATTGATGTCACGGTGCACAGGTTGCCCTGATAGGCCACCTTGGGCGGGATGCCGGGATCCACGATGGTCGCGTTGATGATCTCGGTGACTGTAGTGCTGAGCGCGGCGTCGGTGGTCTTGTAGATGAGGCTATCGACGGTAAACTCAGTGCCGGTGGCCAGGGGCGAAATTTCGGCAACATTGAAGGAGAAGTCACTTTCATTCCAGTCGTGGCTGGCATAGGCGCTGGTGGAGCCGGCGGGCACATAGAGTCTGGTGTTTGCAACATTGGCTCCCACGTCGTAGAACGCATTTTCTAGAATTGTCGGTGGTGTGGCCCCAGCGAAAGTAATCTCACTCAGGTTATCGGTAAAGAGTAAAGCCATATCCCCAATAGTCTCGAGGGTTGATGGCAGATAAAGGGACTCCAGTTGATCACAATAGGCAAATGTGGAGTGATTAATCGTCTGCAATCCTTCGTCAATGACCACGCGTTTCACCTGAGAGCGGTAGAATGCGGCAGCCCCCAAATCATTCAAGCCCTGGGGAAGGTAGGCCGACTGCAGAGCCGAAGCCCCATCAAACGCATAGGCCCTGATGGAGTCGGTCCCGTTGAGCACCGAGTAATGCTTGTCGGGCCTGGCTGCGGGATAGCAGATCAGCGATTGGGGCTGGCCATCAGCCTTTTTAGAGTAAAGCACATCGTAGTCGAGCATGAAATGAGGATTCTCGGTGGGCATGATGAACGAGGTCAGCGACGTGCAACCATAGAATGGCATAACGCCGACGTACGACAGATTAGGTCCGATGACGCAGTATAAGAGGTTGGTAGCGTCCTCAAAGGCGTAGTCGTCGATAGTTGTGCAGTTATAGGCTGACTGAGTGATGACTTCGGTCTTCTGTGGGGCATAACGGATGAGCCGCGTCTGCTGCTTGTCATAGAGGACATTGTCAACGGCGCAGTAGTTCGGATTGGCATCGTCGACGGTGATGGTGGCCAGGGACGGACATTCCTCCAGGGGGGCATCATCGATGAAACGGACGCTTGCGGGGAAGGAGATGGAAGTCAGATTAAGGCATGCGCCGAACGCGCGATACCCGATGGTATCAACACCCTCAGGCAGGTCAAGGGATGTGAAGCCCGTGTTGTAGAAGGAGTAATGATCATATTTCTTGACACTCGAGGGGATAGTAATTGAATTTAATCCAGTGCAGTAGGTGAAGCACTGCAGGGGAATCTCGGTGACCCCTTGGCCGAAGGAAACATTCTGCAGCGACTCGCAGCGCATGAAGCACAATTCGCCCAACGCCTGCACGCTACCGGGAATAGTTGCACTCGTGAGCGCCGAGCAGCCATAGAAACAAGCCCTGCCAATGATTTGCACTCCATATGGAATGTAGATGCTGGTGAGTCCTGTCTGACGGAATGCATAGTCGCCAATTGTTCTCAAAGTGCTGTAAATAGTGATCTGTGTCAATGCCGTGCAATTGTAGAATGCCGCATAGTCAATCACGGTGACACTACCGGGAATAGTTACCCCTGTCAGGCCGGAACTCTGGCGGAAGGCCGACGCGCCGATGGCGGTGACGGTATAGACGGTGCCTTCATGGGTAACCGTCGACGGGATGCGCACGAGACCGCTGTAGGAGTTAAAGTTGAGGTCCTTATAGGTGACCTCGGCAGTGTTGGTGCCGGTGATGCGGTAATAGATACCGTTTGACTCAAAGTCGTAACTCTTGCCGACGATGTTGGAAAAGTTCTGCCATACCGAGGCCGAATGGTATTGGCTCACGGCATTGTCGGGCACATAGAGCGTGGCGTTGGAGTAGGCTGCCGTGGGGAAACAACTGCTGTCGGTGCAGATGGGGGGTGTCGTGGCCCTGCAGGTGATGCTGGTGAGTGCGTTGCAATTAACGAATACATTCTGGGCAATCCAGGTCACGCTCGAGGGGATAACAACGCTTGACAATTGTGAACAGTTGCCAAAGGTGCAATACTTTATACTCTCAACACCCTCCGGGATGGTGCAACTTGTCAGACTTGTGCAGTCGTAGAAGGCATACATGCCAATGCTGGAGACTGTTGTCGGAATGCTCACACTGGATAGGTAATGACAGTAGTAGAATGTTTGGGCTTGGATGGCTGTCACGGTATAGGTTTTTCCCCCGTGAGTGACGGTTGACGGAATGACCACATCTCCGGTATAATAATTACTGTAAAAAGTATAAGAACTGTTTGGGTATACCACTTCAGCCTTGTTGTCGCCCAGGTCGTTATAGAAAATGGCATCCACGGCAAAGTCGCAGTCCATTTCCTCGATGGTGCTGAAGTTGGACCATACAGAACTGGACTGATAATTGGACATGTAGCCTTGGGGGACGATGAGTTTGGCATCGCTGTAAACCGATGTCGGGAAATTATTGGTATTGGTGCAGAAACCTGGGTAGGGTTTCAGACAGATGATCGACCTCAGGCTTGTGCAACCGTTGAACACATTATTGTAGACGGCTGACAGAGACTCAGGCAGGGTGATATTGATAAGTCCTGTACAGTTCTGGAATGCGTAGTTCATTATATACTCCACCGAGTTGGGAATCACCACGCGTATCAGGTCGGTACAGTCGCTGAAGGCCGACACGCCAATAGACGTCACGTTGTAGGTGGTCCCATCATGAGTCACCGTGGCGGGGATATTGACCGTGCCGCTGTAACTGTTGTAGTTGGTGTCTTTATAGGTCACCGAGACACTTGTACCGTCGCCGTTGATGTTGTAGTAGATGCCGTCCATGACAAAGTCGTAGGCCGACGCGCTGAACGCGCACACGAGACACAACAGCAGTGCGGTTAGCATTTTGGGTAGGAAGGTAGGGATTTTCATAACTATCAAATGTTTATTGGTGAATATCGTTTTCTTTTGCAAATAAAGATATTTTTGACGAATTATGCAAATTTTTATCACATTTAGGGCTGTTTTTCGGTGAAATGATAATAAAAATGGCTGATAAATTTGCAAACTCAGCATTTTGCATTATCTTTGCCTTTTGCCAGGGCAGGCTGCGCCGCAGTGGTATAATTAACCCTAATGTCCGAGACGATGAGTGAAAACCCGGTGAAAAATCAAGGTTTCTGGTCACGCGCGTTTCATCTGTACTATGATGGATTCCGCAGCATGACTGTGGGTAAGACGCTGTGGCTGATTATCGGCATCAAACTGTTCATCTTCTTTGTCATCATCAAGATGCTTTTCTTCCCGGACTTCCTGGGCACCAAGTGCGATAACGACCAGGAGAAGACCGAGTATGTGCGTCATCAGTTGACCGACCGTTAGCAACGAGGACTTCCTCTCAACAATACATATCACTGGATAACCAACAACTTAAAAAACTAAACAATATGGAAGAATTAATCAATGTCGTTGACTGGTCGCGGGCGCAATTCGCGCTCACGGCAATCTACCATTGGCTGTTCGTGCCATTGACGCTGGGTCTGGGCGTCATCGTTGCCGTGATGGAAACGATATACCTGAAGACCAAGAGCGAGAAGTGGCTGGCGACGACCAAGTTCTGGATGACCATCTTCGGGGTGAACTTCGCCATTGGTGTGGCCACGGGCATCATCCTGGAGTTTGAGTTCGGCACCAACTGGTCCAACTACAGTTGGTTTGTGGGCGACATCTTCGGCGCCCCGTTGGCAGTGGAGGGCATTCTGGCCTTCTTTATGGAATCGACGTTCATCGCTGTGATGTTCTTCGGGTGGAAAAAGGTGAGTCCCAAGTTCCACTTGGCCGCCACATGGCTCACCGCCATCGGAGCGAGCCTGTCGGCACTGTGGATTCTCGTGGCCAACGCGTGGATGCAGTATCCCACGGGCTGCGAGTTCAACCCCGCGACGATGCGCAACGAGATGACGAGTTTTGCCGCCGTGGCGCTCTCGCCGATGGCGATGAGCAAGTTTTTCCACACCGTGCTGAGCGCGTGGACGCTGGGCGGTGTGTTCGTGTGCGGCGTGTGCGGCTGGATGATGCTCAGGAAACGCAACATCGACCACTGCTGGCGCAGCCTGAAGGTGGGCGCCTGGGTGGGCGTCATCGGCATCGTGCTGACGATGATCACGGGCGACTCGAGCGCCATCACCGTCGCTAAATACCAACCGATGAAACTGGCCGCGATGGAGGGCCTGTACAAGGGCAATCAGGGCCAGTCGATTGTGGCATTCGGTATTCTGAACCCGTCCAAGCAGGCCTTTGACGACCAGGATCCCTACCTGTTTGACATCAGCATCCCCAAGGGGCTTTCGTTCCTGGCCACCCACGATTTCGACGCCTTTGTCCCCGGCATCGAGGATATCATCAACGGTGTGAGTTATGACAGCGAGGGCAACGCGGTGAACACCATCCCGTATGCCGAGCGCATGGAGCGCGGAAAGCAGTTGCAGGAACTGCTCTCGCAGTACAGTGCACCGAATAACAGTGGCAACATGTTGATGCGTGACAGTATCCAAAGCATCCTCAACACCGATTTCAAGCACTTCGGCTACGGCTACCTTGAACGCCCCGAGGAGGCCATCCCCAATGTGCCCTTGACGTTCTACACCTTCCACTTCATGGTGACCGTGGGCGGTTACTTGCTACTTTTCCTGTTGTTGGCCCTGTTGTTTGTCTACAAGCCCAACATCCTGGACAAGGCAAAATGGAGCAAGTGGTGGTACCGCCTTGCCATCATCACCGTGCCGCTGACCTACTTGTGCAGCGCCAGCGGATGGATTGTCGCCGAGGTGGGACGTCAGCCCTGGACCATTCAGGACTTGATGCCCAACAAGGTGGCCATCAGCGACCTGAGCGCCGGCTACGTGCAGGTGACCTTCTGGATCTTTGCCGTAATTTTCACGGCCTTACTGATTGCCGACATCAGCATCATCTGCAAGCAGATTTCCAAGAAGTCACAGACCGATTTAGACACCGTTAATGATTAAAAGCAAGGAGGACCCAAGATATGACAACATATAATCTTTTACAGAATTACTGGTGGCTCATCATTTCGGTGCTGGGCGCATTGCTGGTGTTCCTGCTCATGGTGCAGGGAGGCCAGTCGATGCTCATCCATTACACCAAGCCCGACAAGCGCGCGTTGCTCATCAACTCGATGGGCCGCAAGTGGGAGTTGACCTACACGACCTTGGTAACCTTTGGCGGCGCCTTCTTTGCCTCGTTCCCGTTGTTTTACAGTACGAGTTTCGGCGGTGCCTATTGGTTGTGGATGCTCATCCTGTTCAGTTTCGTTATCCAGGCCATCAGTTATGAGTACCGGTCCAAGCCGGGCAACATCTATGGCTCGCGTTTCTACGACACGCTGCTGCTCATCAACGGCATCGTGGGCCCAGTCCTGCTGGGCGTGGCAGTTGCCACGATGTTCTTCGGTGCAGAATTCACGGTCGTCAAGAGCAACATCCTCAACATGGATGGCCAGTCTATCATTTCTCAGTGGGGACCCAAGCATGGCTTGGAGGCCATCGCTAACTGGAAGTGCCTGCTGTTCGGCGTGATGGTGTTCTTCCTGGCCCGCACGCTGGCGTCACTCTACTTCATCAACAACATCAACGATGACGAGGTCAATGCCAGCCAGCGTCACCTGCTGCTCATCAACGCGGGAGTGTTCGTGCCATTGTTCATAGTCGTCGTGGTGGTAATACTCACTTCGCCCGGCATGGGACTGGGCTTGGACCCCAACGGCAATACGAAGTGGATGTGGATGCCCTATAAGTACCTGCATAACTACTTGACGATGTGGTGGGCGCTTGTGATTATGCTCATCGGCGTCGGTATGGTACTTTACGGCATCGGAAAGACATTGATGAAGGGCGACTACAAGTACGGCATCTGGCCTGCAGGCATCGGCACAGTACTGGTGGTGATGACACTCTTCTGGGTGGTGGGCTACAACGACACCGCCTACCTGCCCTCGCTGCTCGACGTGAAGAGTTCGCTCACCCTGCGCAACAGTTCATCGAGCGAGTTCACCCT
>Ga0256407_10003122_pt1 | contig 30112 bp, 55 predicted proteins | sample RumenRJG_04DNA_FD_193489 | JGI IMG/M metagenome (GOLD analysis project Ga0256407, IMG submission 193489) | Bovine rumen microbial communities from Lethbridge, Alberta, Canada - RJG_04 | ecosystem: Host-associated > Mammals > Digestive system > Stomach > Rumen | place: Canada: Alberta...
TCAAGGAAATAAAAAAAAAGAATAAAATATTTTTTTTTATTCTTTTCTTTTTTTTTTATTTTTCAGTAAAATTTTATTAATTATTATTATTATTTTTTCATAATTTTTGTTTTTTCCTTAAAAATAAAAAATAGAATATTTCTAACAATATAAAAATAAGAGATTAAAAAAGGAGGACATATATTTATGGTTAAAAAATTCACAGCTAATATCTCCGAATGGTTCAAAAAAAGATTAGGCTCAACAGCCTCCAATATAAAAATGAACGGAACACAAAGTGCAGGTACAAGTGAAAATGTAGCAAGAGAAGATCATGTTCATCCCACAGATACTAGTCGTGCAGCTTCAAGCCATGCACATGGAAACATCACTAATGCAGGAGCTATTGGTACTGCTGCAAACAAACCAATTATCACAACAACTTCAGGTAAGTTAGCTGCAGGTAGTTTTGAGAGTACAGCAACCAATATTAAAATGGACGGTACACAATCAGTAGGTTCGTTAAATACATTTGCTCGTGCAGACCATGTTCATCCCACAGATACTAGTCGTGCAAGTACTGCAGCTGTTACTCAATCTGCTAATGGTTTAGCATTATCAACAGATAAACAAAAAATAGATAAAAGTATGGTTGTGGGTTTTGCAAATGCTGCCGGTACAACTTCTGCTTTCACAGCTACTATTTCAGGTGTTACATTAACTCATGGTACTATTATCGCATTGTATAATGCTGTTGGTGCTAATGCTGCATCAGCAACTTTAAATGTTAATAGTCTTGGAGCAAAACCTATTTATTATAATGCAGCTGCTATTCCTGCAAGCAGATATCCTAACAAAGCTACTTGTTTATTCATGTATAATACAAGTATTGTTTCAACGGGTGTTTGGCAATTGATTTACAGTTATGATAGTAATACGACTTATTCTTTAACTAGTTTAAAAGACAGTAATGCTCATGATAATATTGGTACTGCTGCATCTGCCAGTCAAGCAGATATTAACACTGCAGTTGATTCTACGATTGCTACTTTAGCTACAAAGGAAGAAGTTGATGAGATTATTGCAGGGGATATTGATTTAACTGGTTATGTTAAAACATCTGATTCAAGATTATCTGATGCCCGTACTCCTAAAAGCCATGCTCATGGAAACATAAGTAATGCAGGTGTTATTAGTAATGCAGCTAGTAAAAATGTTGTGACTGATGCTGATGGTAAAATTACTACTGAAAATAAACCTACTGTTCCTTCTGCTAATAGTACTGCTACTAATATTAAGATGGATGGTACTCAAAGTGCAGGTTCATTAGCTACTTTTGCCAAAGCAGATCATGTTCACCCTACTGATACTTCAAGAGCTGCTTCAAGTCATGCTCATGGTAATGTTACAAATGATGGTAAAGTTGGTACTGCAGCAAATAAACCATTGATTACGGGTACTGGTGGTGTTGTTCAGGCAGGTAGTTTTGGTACTGCTGCGAATACTTTTTGTCAAGGGAATGATAGTCGTTTAAGTGATGCTCGTACACCAACGAGTCATAGTCATGGAAGTCTCGCTAATGGTGGTACTTTAAACAGTGATATTACAAGTGTTAATAAGATTGCTGTTACTGATTCCAGTAATAATTTAAAAACTATTAGTAAATTGCCTGCTGATAAAGTTACTCATCAAGACATTTCGGGTAAAGTTGATACCGCAGGAACTGGTTTAAGTAAAGATGGCACTACTTTGAATCATAGTAATAGTGTTACTGCTCAAACAAGTAATGCATTGAAAAAAATTAAGTTTGATGCTCAAGGACATATTACGGGTACTGCTGCTGTTGCTAAATCTGATATTACTGATTTAGGTATTCCTGCACAGGATACTGTTTATACTCATCCATCATATACTGCGAGAACTGGTAAACCTACTGCTAATCAAACTCCTGCTTTTGGTGGTACTGCTACTGTTTCTCAGATTACTTCTGATGCTACGGGTCATGTTACCGGTGCAACTGACCGTACTATTAAGATTCCTGATACTAGTGCATCTACTAGTGCTAAAGGTTTGGTTCAGTTAGATGCTGCTCCTGTTGATGCTTCATCTAATGTTGTTTCTAGTGGTGGTTTGTTTACTGCTTTGGATGCTAAGCAGAATGCTTCTGAGACTCAGTCTAAAGTGGTGTTTTTCACTGAAAAAGACCGTATTAATATTGATAGGTTATTGAATTTCATGGAGAATGGAAGTAGTGATAATTATTATACATTAGACATAAAAGGAGCAAAAGGACAGTTGTCAGGTGGACAAATTAGTTCTATTATTACACCAATTTTTTCAGATGATAAAAATAAATTGGGTATAACAAATGATGGATCACAAACTCAACACTTTATTTTAGGAGCTATGCTTTATAAAAATGGTGTTGCACAAACATCTGATACTTCTGAAATTACTTTTAAACTAATTGATGGTACAGTAATTGGAAAAAATGATGGTGGTAGATTCAATTCAAATTCTGATAATTTAAGTTTAAAACAATACACTTATTATTTAGAAAATTGGAAAACTGGCTCTCCTTGGAATCCTGGTATTTATTATGTTTACGCTGAAGCAACTATTGATGGTTCTGTAATAAGAAGCCAAATATTATCAGTGTTTGTGAAAGATACAAATAACTTATTAACCCACAACCAATGGACTAGTGGAGACTATACTAATGACTTAACAGATTTCACCAGAATACAATCATCAAAAATAACAAACAAATATTCAACCATCGGAGAATCCTCAATTAACCTTAACAGAATAGATAATACATGGTGGATTAATGTTCCTGCAAACTTATCCACCACAGGAGATTATACTTTCTCCATAGATATACTAAATAAATCAGATAGTGTAGCATTAAGATTCCAAGCTAATGGAAGTGCAGTCACTACATTAAATGTACCTACATCTGATTCTTGGCAGACATATAGTATATCTGCATCATTAACCAATTTAACCAATGTTTATCTCCAAATTTCGAATTATACTTATGATGGGATTTACATTGATAATATAAGGTTAATTAAAAACTAAATAATTTTTTGTGAAAGATACAAATAATATTCTAACATTTAACCAATGGTCAGGTTCTGACTACAACAACGACCTAACAGACATATATCGTACCAGCACTGACCACAAAATCTCTTGCACAAAAGAATACAGTAACCTTGGTGAACAAAGTTTCAAAATAATCAGTCTAATTGACGGACAAAAAAACTTCATTATAGACCGTCAAAGGTTTGATGGAGGAACAGTTTTAACAGGAACTGTACATTTAAGAGTTGTTAAAGGAACGGCATATATACGATTCCATGAATTAACTTCAAATGACCATACTGATGTTACAGTTCAGGAAGGGACGGAGGCTATTATTAGTTTAAGTCATACGGTTAGTGCGACTCAGCAGGTTCAATTCTTAGTGTATACTTATAAAGAGGGTTGTGTGATGTTTTTGGATAATATTACTTTAACTAGTAGTTAGACTAATGTTATCTATATAATAAGATGTTCCTTCACCTTGTGGTATGATTAAAAATTGGGCTTGTTGGGTACTGCTAACTGTATGTGAAATATTAATCAATCCATCACTTCCTTCATTAACAACAACATCTGTTTTTTGGCCTGAAGTATTTTCTTGGAGACGAATAGTCACTGAACCGGATAATACATGGATATATAGTTTACCTGTTAATATTGCTCCGGTATTGTGGGTTGTTCGGTCAATAATTAAAGATGCAGTACTATCAGATATGATATTTATTTTGAAGCTTTGTTCTCCTATTACTGAGTAATCATTGCTTGTTATGATGTTTGTGTTTGTGTTAATACGGTAAAATCCATTTGTACTGTTTTCGTATTCTCCTCCACTGTATAAGTTATAGGAGAGTAGATTTTGGTTTTCTTTCACAGATAAAAATAGTTAATTGATTATACAATTAAAATTATCAACCAAACAATCTTGATCAGCATTACAATTAATCTGTAAAAATACATCGTCATCTGAAATGATTTTTGCACTTAAAGCAACATTATGCCAATTTGTTACTTCGGATGGATAAATACTAACTAATTGAGTACTTCCATTATACAATGCAACAAAATTACTTGATTGATTAAGGAAATCGAATGAAATTGTGACAGTATCATTTTTACTTGCAGGGAAATATATTCTTAACCTATATGCACCTGAACCTTTGTTAGTTAGTTTTAATGAATGTTCACCAACTGTTGAATTAGTATTAGTTGAATGCAAATTTATTCCTGCTCCTTTATTAAAACCAGTAATATCATTTGAATAATCTGTAGCAGACCATACATTATAATCTAGAATATTATTGATATCTTTCACTAACTACTAACTATGCTAAGGTCATCAATATAATAAACATCCCCAATATTTCCACCACTAACAGTATGCAATGCAAATCTTGTATTAGCATCTCCACTTGTTAAAGATAAATTAACATTGAAAACAGTACCTGCCGGAACTACCACTGTGGCTGTTTGAACAGTAGTACCGCCGTTTAGTTCTAATAAACTTACAGTTACACTAGAATCTGTTGTTTTAATGGTTGCTTTACCAGTCACTATTTTTGATTTTATACTATTACTGTAGTATACTCTGACCCAATGACTGCTACTTGTTAATCTTGTTATTCTTAAACTGTTTTCCCCGATACTTGACCATTCGTTTACTGATTCTCTTAATGTATTGGTGCTGTTGTATCCAGTGAAACCAGTGTTGTTTTCTAAGTAGTCTGAACCGGACCATTGGTTGTCTGTGAGTAGATTGTTTGTATCTTTCACGAACTTGGAACTAAATTAATATTATCCAAATAAATACGACTATCCCTACTATTATTATACCATCTCAACACCAAATTATCAGTTATTTCACTAGGAGTCTCAGCAGTTAATGTTACATGTTGAATAATCTCACTTGAAGGAATTCTCAATGATGATAATGCATTAACATGCCTAATACCTATATTGAAATATTCATCAGGACAATAACAATCAAAAGATACATTATAGACTGTTTCCGGCAAAATATCTTTTTTATCAACAACAAATTGGAAATAACCCCAATTCGTATCCATATTCTGTTTAAACATCATACAACTTTCGCCAATGGAGGAAAAATCTTTTGATGGATTCATTATTAGTTGATTTAAATATGGTGCAGGTATGCTATAATCACTACCGCTCCAAACACTATAATCCAATAAGTTATTTATATCTTTCACGAAATTACAGTCGATACAATATCATCAATAAAAAATTCTGCATTAGAATACATCGGTAAAAATCTTAAACACATATAATCATAATCTTCAGGTATAATAGCAGATAATGATACTTCCACAGGTTTATTTAATGGCGGTACTCTAGCAGAAGCTAAATTTTCATAATGCCCTCTAATTCTAACATTAACAGGAGTATTTGGAGTATAAATCGTAACTTTATAATTTATTGTATCCCCAACATTTACATCTCTTAAACGAGTGGTATCCAGTAAATAATCTTCATCAGATATTCTTATTACGGATAAACTGTGTTCTCCATTTGAACACCATTTATTTGAAGAATTGATTAACATTCCATCTACAGTTATGAATCCCTCTGTAGTTATGTTATAATCTGTTCCGCTCCATATGTTGTGGCTTTCAAGATTGTTTGTATCTTTCACTGATTTACAATCAAATTAACATCATCAACAAATATGGTCTTACTAGAATCAACTAAATCCAACCTACACCAAACCATTGTTGCTTCAGAAGGTATTTCAGCAGAAACAGAAACTAACCCAACATTATCCTGAGTAAAACCTGATTTAACACTTTTATAACTACCATCCACACGGTAATAAATACATAATGCACCACCCGATTTAGTGTTAATATTAGCGGTTAAAGTTAATGAAACATTATTCAAACTAGTGTCTTGGCATAATGTTAACCATGCTGTTGATAAATCATTTTTTATACTGTATTCTCCATTAACTGACCATTGATTGGTTATTAAGAAATTACCTTGTGAGTAATCTCCACCAGACCATACAGTATAAGGTAATAAATTATTGGTATCTTTCACAGAAAGGTATCAAAATCAAATTCATATCTCATACAAAACTCAACAGAAAAAAAATTTTGAGGTAGACAAAAAATGTTGCAATTAAAATATGAAAAAAAAGAAGAAAAATTCGAAGACGAAACTGAAGAAGAAATCACAATCGAAATAACCGAAATCACCGCAGAAAGCGACCATACCCAAAAACCAATAGAATTCCAAAAAGACGGTAAACTACTTGCTAAAACCATCACAGACATTAACGGAATTGCTATTTGTGGTTTCACCGAAACAAAAAAATGTATTGTAAAAGCTATTGTGGCTGATGAAGAAGCTGAAATTGTGGTAAAATGAAGAAAAAAATAGATGAATGTGACGGTTGCTGTCAAAGAAAGACATGTGATCATGACCTGGAAAAATGCTGCTACCTTGTTGGCAGAAGATGCATACTCACCCAAGAAAAGAGCATGTATGTTATGAAATAAAAAAAAGAGGAAGGTAAAAATTATGGGATTTCTTGATTTTTTAAAAGAATTATTCAGTAATAATAAAAAGAACGCACGCATAATATGTAATGGTTTAACTAAAACTTATGGTGAACCTGAACCTTTAGAAGTCGCATTATATGACTTAAATAATACTGCATTAATTGGTAAAACAGTAACTATTAACGTTAATGGACGTGACTATGAAAGAATAACTGACAGTGATGGTGTGGCTAGATTAAATATTAATTTGAATCCTGGTAAGTACACGCCATTAATCAGTTTCTCTGATGATGAATATAATCTTGTCACTGCTTTTACGAAGATTATTATCAAACAGAATAAGAAACCTACACGTATGGAAGGAACAAACATTAATATGACTTATAAAGATGGTACAAAGTATCAGTGTGCTGTTTATGATGATAATGGTCGTGTTAGTGGTAGTGTGGAGATTACTGTTAATGGTGTACCTTATATTAGAAGTACTGAAGGGGATGGTTTAGCTAAGTTGAATATTAATTTGAATCCTGGAACGTATAAGGTTAGTAGTGTTTTTTATGGTGATGCTAGTCATTTGGCTTCTAGTGTGGAGAATACGATTGTTGTTAATAAGGCTCCAGAACCTACACCTACTCCTACTCCTAAACCAAGTAAATTATATTCTTATATTACTGTTCAGGGTGCGGGAAAGCTTGGTCAGCGAACAGGTTATAGCTGTGGCCCTCATAGTTTAATGCAATGTATTTATCGTTTGACAGGTATTGAATTATCTGAAACAGAATTAATGAGTGTTTGTGGAACTACTACATCCGGAACTGGACATAGTGGCCTTGAAACCGGACTTGCATGGTTCAACAGAAAATATGGTTATAACTTGAAAATGACTTGGAAAAACTTTTCTGAAGTAGGCTTTGATGGATTACAAAAAGCATATGAAAATGGAGCGGTTTTCTTACATTTATGCTATAGATCAACATGGGGCCATTATGAAGTCCCATTAACAAGCGGTTCTAACCCAAATAAAATATTAAACAGTTTAGGAAATCGTTGCGGTAGTGGATATTGTGGATATATTGAAAGCAGAAGTAAATCTACACAACAATCATATATCAATGGTATAAGTCAGAAAAGTGTATGTATTATAACAAAAGGGTGATTTTTTTATGACTAAAAATAAAATTATTATAAAAGATACCCGTAATGCTGACGGTAGAACCGCTACTGATTTGAATAGTGAAACATTACTTGAATCCACTAATGAACACCGCAGCAATGTTAAAGATGGTATGGAGTATATCGCTGATTTAATCCGTAATCGTGGTTTAAAACATGATTATACTAAAATTGGAGATTATTTTCCTTTATTCAATGATACTGTGATGCAAGGTTTAAGTAATGAGGAATTTGAAAAAAGCCAATGGAAACAATTACACTTACATCAAGAGAGACATCATTTGAACGGGAATGCTCCCGCAGATGTTAATTTAATTGATGTGATTGAAATGTTAGTTGATGTTGTGATGGCAGGCAATGGCCGTAGTGGGCATTTATCATCACGTTATTGTAAAATTCAAGACCCTACTTTATTAGAAAGGGCTTACTGGAACACTATTCTTTTATTAGATGATAAAATAGAAAAGGTAGATAAAAAATAATAACTGGAGCTGGTTTTTTATGAATGAAGAAAAACTTAAATCAGATATAGAACTAAGACAAGAAGCATTAAACAAAAAATATGCTGAAGAAGGCTTAACTGATGAAATATTAGATGAACAAATTAAATTAAATAAGTTAAGACATGAGCATGATATTGTTGATAAATCTGAGTTAGTTTATGAAGATTTTGTTCAATAAAAAAAATTTTTCATGATTCTCTTTTATCTATGATGCTATTTTTTTTAGGGAATAATAAAGATTAGTGAATAATTTTTTAAGTAAAAATAAGAGAGATATTGCACGCCTACTAATCACAAATCAAATATGTTATTCGCTTTATTTTTTTATTATTTTCTTTAAAAGATTTTTAGTTGAGATAAAAAAAGAATTAATATTGTAAGGCCAGGAACAATTTATGTTCTTGGCCTTTATTTTTTTTAAATTTAATAATTATAATCATTTTATATGTATAATGAAAAATTATTTGAAAAGTTCTGTAAAGAACGACATATTAAAGAAAGTACTCGTAAAGGTTATCAATCTGCGATTCAGCATTATTTGAAAGTTCAAAAACATTCGCTTGAATATTTGATTGATGAAGCATTACATGAAGAAGAAATGAAGATTCCTTTGAAAGATAGACGTTTGAAGAAACGTTTGTTGGATTATCGTAATTTTTTATTTGATAGTAAAATGTCACCAAACACTTTGAAAACATATTTGCAGAAGGTTAAAACTGTTTACAATCATTTTGAAGTTAGTATTCCTAATTTGCCTACTGCGAAGTATGATTCTGAGTATGAGATTAATTATTTGGATTTGCCTACTAAGTATCATATTAGAGAGGCTTTAGATATTAGTAGTATTGATTTGAAAGCGGTTATATTGTTTATGAGTAGTTCAGGTACTGCTAAGGCGGAAACATTATCTTTGACTGTGGAGCAATTTATTGTTGGTTGTCAGGATTATCATAATGGTGGTAGTTTAGATTATATATTGGATACATTAGCTAATAAACGGAATGTTGTTCCTACTTTGTATTTGAAGAGGATTAAAACGGATAAGTATTATTATACTTTCTGTTCGCCTGAGGCTACGGAGTATATTGTGAAGTATTTGAAGACTAGGGATGATTTGAAATTGTCTGATAAGTTGTTTGATTTTACTCCATCTCGTTTGTTGTTGAGGTTTCAAGAGATTAATGACCGTATGGGTTGGGGTTTTAAAGGTAATTACAGATTTTTTCGTAGCCATGCTTTGCGTAAGTATCATGCTTCTAATATTGGTTTGACTGCTGAGTATGTTGATAGTTTGCAGGGTCGTAGTAAGAATGTTATTCATGAGACTTATATTAAGACTAATCCTAATCGGTTGAAGAAGATTTATATGGATGTAATGGATAATGTTATGATTGATAAGAGTGATGTTCCTGATGTGGTGAATCAGGAGTTTACTATTAATGTTAATGTTTTTTTGTCGGGTAAGGAGTATAATATATTGTGATTGTTGGAGTTATTTTTTTATACTTTAATGATCCATATTTATTATTTGTACCATTTAAATAATTCATGATGATGAGATGATATGTAGCTTGAGGTGTCTATTGTTATTGTCTTATCATTTTTTTATAGAAACATCATATAACAATGTTATATATTGTTCTCAAAATGTGAACAATAACTATTTTTAACAAAACCATAATAACTATTAAATAAACAATACATGTTTAACTAAAAACATAAGAGGTATAATATGAGATTAATGAAAGGACATAAAAGACCTCTGATGTTTATAAAATAAGGAGAAAAAACACCATGAAAACTAACCAAGAAATCCTTGAAGAAATCCATACCGTGAAAAACCACCAATGGAACACTCAAAGGAAATATAAATACGCAGTACAAAAATATTGCAAATTCCAAAAGAAACACTTATGGGAATTAATAGAAGAAGCCGAAAGAGAAGAAGAACAAGGTATCCGATGGAAAAATCGAAGATTAAAAAATAGACTAATACGATACAGACAATACCTATATGACAACTATGCAAAAAACACAGTAGACGCAAACTTCATCCCCATACTAGTCATCTACGACTACTTCGAAATAGAAATACACAAACTACCAAAAATATCTAGCAGAAGCATAACCAAACCCACACCTATAAGATACAAAGACCTACCTGACAAAGAAGTAATCAGAGCAGCATTAGAAATAGCATCACCACTAATGAAAGCAATAATACTATTCATCTCAAGCAGTGGCTCAGCTAGAAGAGAAACACTAAACTTAACAATCCAAGACTATATGAAAGCAACACAAGAATACCATCAAACCAATAACATCAACGAAATGATAGAAACACTCAACAAACAAAAAGATGTAGTACCAACATTCGATATACTAAGAGCAAAAACAAATAAATATTATACAACATACTGCTCACCCGAAGCAGTAACAGCAATAAACCACTACTTACTATCAAGAGTAGATCCACTAACACCCGAAAGCAAATTATTCAAAATTGCTGAAACAACATTCGTAACCAAATTCGAAGAAATAAACGACAAATTAAAATTAGGATTCGTAGGTTCATTCAGACGTTTCCGAAGCCACATGCTAAGAAAATTCCACGCAACAACATTATACAATGACGGTATGGCCTTAGACAAAATCAATGATATGCAAGGAAAATCAAAGAACAGTACGGATAGTGTTTATTTCATGACAAATCCTGAAGATTTAAAATTAGAATATATAAAACATTTACCCGTATTAACAATGGGTAAAGATGTTGAGAAAGTTACTGTTAAATCTCCAGAATTCCTAAAATTAGAAAACACTAATCGTGAATTAGAAGCATCATTAAAAGAACAAGAATCCAAATATGAAAATATCTTAGAAAGAATTAGTGCTTTAGAAAATCGTAGTAATGAAGATGTTTTAGCTAAATTTAAAAAGAGACAATAAAAGAGGAGTACAATCTTTTTTTACATGATGAAATGGAGGAATAAACAAATTAAAAAAGAAAGAAATGTTATTTTTTTTCTCATCCCATTTTCTTTTTTTTTTCGATAATATAAAATTTAATATTTCTCTTTTCCAAGCCTAACACTTAAAAAAAATTCGTTAGAGGCTCCATTTTTTTGTGGAAATAAAAAAAATAGGAGAAGTGAATAAAAAAAAGAATAGTATATCCAAATTATTTTCAAACTAAGAGATTCATATTTTTATTTTTAGAATGAACTTGTAAAAATGTTTAAATCAAGTCAAAATTTTAGGTTGTAATGAAACATTGGAAAGCAACAAAAATTTAGTGTTTCAAATTTATATATTTAAATCGAGAAAAAATATGATTTTTCATGAATAGATAAAATGATTCTGATTAGACCCAGAAAAAAAATATTTTTTTTATATTTCTCCAAGAAAATAAATAATAGGATGAAAACAACTAAAATAGAACTTTTTTTTTATTCATTTAATCTAAAAAATTATTCTCCTCTTTTATATTAAATCTCTTTCCCCGTTTATTCTTTTTTGATTCCAAATTAACTTCTCAAATAATTTTTTTTATATATTCCACATTTTTTTTAGGTACATTTAATGATATTTTCTTTTGATAGTATACTTTAAACTTGTAGCAGTGTCGTTTTTAGATACAATCGAAAATATAAAGGATACCAATAAAAAAAAGAACATAGGGATATATCCTTGTTTGGGGAAAATGATTTTTTTTGACTAGATTATATTTAATATCCAAATAAATGAAGTAAAGTTAAATGATAATAAAAACACCAGATTTATAAAAGAAGTGATATTAAATTCCACTGAGCATTAAAGTAAATTTATAGTCACTTTCCATTTCCCCAAAATATGATAATCCTTTGTTTTTTTCTTACCAGCAACCTTCAAAATAATATAGTAGGAAGTTGCTATTAAATACTTTACGGTTTAACCCTACCTTTATACAATTCACTATGATCATAATCAGTAGTTTCAATAGGAGCAATCGGCTGCTGCTTCATGAAAAAATGTAACATCCTACTAAGAATCAAACCAAAAACTTGATCTGTTAACTTATACTTTTTACTAATACGATAATTGTTCAAATTAATCTGACTATTAGTAATACGAACACAATAGAATATAAAAGCTAATATTATTGTTTCTTCCGATGCACGTTTATGTAACATCTTAAAATTATCATTGAAAATCTCAATCAAATAGTATACTTGTTCCAAATGTGATTCCGTGATTAATAAATATTTTGCTTCATATTTCATGCTTTTAGCTATCTGTTTTCTTCTTTTCAGTATTCTTTTTCGCATGATGTCTCTTTCATATTCAGGTGTTCGTTTTTCTCCTTGAACAAATGTATTATTATATTTTTCTAGTTTTGCTTGTATGTCTTTCATAATCTATTAAAAATGTTCTTTTTTTTGTTTTTTTATGTGATTGTTTCACCTATATATTCTAATATCATAGTAGCAGTTTTAGGACCAATACCATGAATACTTATCAAATCCTCATAAGATATTCTTGTTAAATCTTTGAAACTGTAAATATCCAATTCATCTTTCAATAATTTAGCTGTTTCATCACCAATCTTATCACATAATAATAGAAGATTCTGTGCAGGATTAGGAGTTTTGATTTGTAATCTTTTATACACATAATCATCATCCAAACATTTACTGGCTTGACATAACATTAAAGCATAAGCAGTTTGATTATCCGGTGCAGTTAACACTGTAGTATATGTGTTTAACCTTGTAATTGCACCATAATATGCAGATGGCCTTAAACCATCCAACACTAAACAGTTCTCTAATTCAATGTCAGTTCCAACAATGATTACAAAATGATAATCAAACTCTTCATACATGGATATTGATTGATTGAATACTCTTTTATCTTTAACTGAAGCTATAAAATCCTGTATTGTTTTCCATTCAAAGCATACTTTATTATGCCCATTATCGAAAATGAAATCTCCTGTATCTAATGTTAATATTTGACAATTAACATTTTCTTCATGACTGTAATATTCAAGTATTTCATCTAATCTTTTGTGTTCTCGATTATCAACATAAATATCCATCATAAAAAATGCTCCCCCGATTTCATATTTCAATTGAAGCTACTTCACAACCATCCTCAGTTAAACGATATAATCTGCCTTTGCGTACTTCAGGATTTATACATTCAACAAGACCTGCTTTTTTCAAATCTCTTAAAACAATACTTATATGATTTGTTCTAATCCCAATACCATTAGCAATATTTTTAGGTATATCATATCCTTTTTTGTCCAAGTATTCTATTACTTTTATACGGTATGTGCTGCAATGTACATACGCCCATTTTTTTAATGTTTCATCACTAACCATTTATGATCCTTCTCTCCGTTTAATAGCGGTGATAGATGGTATATGTATAACTCCTAAAGGAATAGTTTCAGGAGCAGTATAATCTTCTTTTAAAGAATAATATTCTAAGTATTCGCCCTGAATACATAATACAACATTTTTATTAACAGATAATCTTTGATTGTAACCATATTCAATTATAAAATCATATTTTCCATAATACTCCCCTAATAAATCAATAATGGTATCATCAATTGATGTAAGATGTTTCAGTATGGCCACTAACTCTTCGGAAATATCTGGCTTATCATGTATTTTAAGTTTCCGTTTAATTTTATCAATAATACTCATAATATATCCCTCAAATGTTTACAATAATCAATACATTTATCCATATCTTCAGCACCATTCTTTTTATCACAACGAACAGCATATTTAATAATATTGCCTTTTAGGAATCCACGATATTCTTCTTCACTCAATAAACCTTTACGGAATGCTTGTAATGGTGATAATCCATTACTATTGTAATATGATGGTTCATCACTCACATTAGGATTATTTAATCCAGTTATTGCCTGTGCTAATTTTTCTCTATTATCTTCAACCATTTTTTCAATATTACTCATAAAACAAAACACCAACCCATTTATTTTTTTTAATCTTCTGCTTCTAATCTCGGAGCAAGCAAGAAACTAAGCTTACCATCACCATTACCAATATTATAAGTTAAAAACAAAGGCATATCAGAACCTAACTCCAAAGTAACAACTTTAGATAACTTCTTAGCACGTAACATATCCTTGATTTTAGGAATGCTAAACTTACTTTCAACAATTTCTTTCACATTTTCACCATGCAAATATTGTACAGTACTATCCCCAAAATCACCATTAGATACACATTTCAAGTAATCTTCATCAACAACAAAATTAACAACTTCACCAAACAATAACATGTCTTCAAGGAAATCACTTAAAACCTCAACAGGCAAACTTAAACTAACAGGCAATTCCACTTTAGGAGGTGCAGCAGAATCATAACTAATATCAATAAAACGTATATTAAACAAACGAGTACTATCACCATCAAAAGTGAGTTTAAGATTACTCTCATCAGTCTCCAATTTGAGTAAATCATTATTTTTACATCTTTTCAAAACTTTCATTAACTCCTCAGCATCAACATTCACTTTTTCAGGACTATCACATTTATAAGAATCAAATAAGTCAGATTTCAAATCCATTTCAACAAAAGTAATATGTGACCTATCCAATGCACGAAGACGCATTCCTTCACTATCACATTCCAAACTAACTTCATCAACAATAGTACTAATTGATTCAAAACAATTTTTCAATATAATATTATCTGATAATTCCAAAAACATAACTTATTCCTCTCCTCTTTCTAAATTATCTAATAAAACATTCTTTGTAGCTAATATTCTTTTCTGCTCTCTTGTCAATTCATCAATCATGGCCTGATAAATTTCTTTCTGTTTTTCATCTGTTTCAGCAGCTAATTTCCGCTCATATTTAAGTTTCGTAGTTTTAATTGCAATTAAATATTGATTATCCAAATTCATCACTCATTCCCCTATATCATCTTTTAAATCTAAATGAAATGTTTTTTCAGTAACTTCACCACGATTAGGTCTCTTTGCTATTAGAACAACTTCAATCTTTTCTCGGATAATTTTCTCCATTTCAGTTGGAGTCATATCTTCTAAGTTTAATTCGTTTAATTTCTTTTCCAATATTCCAGTTTTCACTTTTATTTCCATAGTTATTATTCTCCTTTAACATAATAAACATGAGGCTTACCTGATTTTTTAACCTGTTCAATACATTCAAACCATTTATACGCACTATTAGATGATGGATTAGAATAATCTCGTATTAATGCACTAATCTTTTTTGGAGTGCAATTTACTTGAAAACTAAATTTATAATCCATAAAAAAATTACTTATGTCCTTGGCGGTGCAACCTGGATTAAAAATAATATATTGTTTAATCAAGTTAGCTATTAGTAGGTTGTTAAATGCTTTTTTATTTTCATTGAACATTCTTTTCATTCCATTGGTAGTATTATTTTTATTGCTTCCTGTTCGCATAAACTCATGCAAGATTCACAATTCCAACATTCTGCTCCATCATGCTCAAAACATTTATCATAAGTTAATGCACCTGAAGGACATACACTCACACATTCAAGGCAGTAAGTACATCGCTTATCATCAATCCTAACAGATACTAAAGGCACACCATCACTCATTGTAAACCACCATTCCTTCGCAGATAATCCAATACTTCCATGTAGGCTTGTCTTTTACCAATATTCATTAGTAAAGCATTGGTTTCGCCACCATGTTGGAGCATTCCTTTTAGGAATACTTGGTCGGTGTCAGTATTAGCATGCTCGAATATTCGTTCACAATCAATGATTTTACCTTGTAAGTATTCAGTTAACTCACTCATCATAAATCACATCCCCAAGACATTTATCCGAATTCTTACTAACATTGAATGCAAGTTTAGTTAATTCAAAGAAGCATAAGCAGATGTCATCATTAGAATGATAATACTGACAATCACTATGAATCATCCTTTTTCCACCTTAATATGATTTAATATTTCTTGGTCTCTCATAAACAAAATTAATGGAACACCACTGCTTTTAGTAACTATTACCTTAGTCCGGTCTAATTCATTAAATCGTTCCAGTAGTTCATATTTTTCATCAAATTCTTTTTTGAAATCAACTACCTTCATTCACATGTCCTCCATTATTTCATTAATCCAATACATAATATCATCAGGATCTTCGTAACGTTCCAAATGCTCAATCAACATTTCATTAACAGCACATTGAACATTCAACTCATCAACCACAGCACTCGCATCTTCAGCAGGATATAATACAATATCACTACCAAAACTGGTTTTTAACTGGTCACGACTATCAGTAATTGTCAAACAATCATTTATAGTGTCTTCTTCAGTTTCAAAACGAACACTAGTCATTGTTAATTACTCCATTTCTTTTGTAAATTCTCATCATTGAATTCAGAATATTCTTTACAAGTCTTATACTTTTCTGATACATTTGTTTCAAAGAATTTCAAACACATATCTTTTTTAGGACTATAATTCTCACAATCACTATGAATATTAACATTATCCTTATCCATAAGCCAACTCCCCATTCTCCATCGCTAATAACTGATTAATACGCTCAACCAAATCCTCTTTAGACTCACTCTTAACAATACTAATCAACAAATTATTCGTTAACTCCTGCTGATGACCAATATGCTCCAAACGCCTAATAACTTGTCTTTCCAATTTACATAATTCATCAGTCTGATAATCAATATTACTCAATCTACCCGTATTATTAGTTAATTTATCTAAATTATTTTCTAAATCCATAAAATCCTCCCAACTAATCCAATATGATATAAATATAATAATAAACACAATACTGTGAAAATTAAACATGAAAATAATAAGAAATCATTAATCGTCATTATCCCCCACCATTTTCTGCCTATCAGTTAATGCTATTCCAATTCCTTTTATGAATACATCATCATGACTGATATGGTCCAGTATATGTTCTTCTATAGTTCTGCTCTTGGCAATGGCTTCTTCCATACTTTTTGCATGAATTTTTACACGTATATCGGTGAAATATGTATACATGTTTTAATGGTGTAGGAAGTTGCTTTTAAATACTTTACTATAAATATTTCATGAAATAATATGGTGGAACCCTACAAATATAAGATAAAAAAGCATACCTTGTAGCATGTTTCCATTTACTATAAATTCGTTTAAAACGACTTAATTGTTTATAATATACATTACGACGAGTATACGATTGCACACTTAATATATTCTCCTGCAAATACAATTCGTGTTTTATCTCTGTTTTCAAGTCATATAATCGAAGATATGTTTCAAGTGTATTTAATGAATTATGATCAGTATAATATATTTTTGTGAATTGTCTAATGAGATTATTGATTTGTTTTTCTCGTCTGAAATATACTTGTTTTGGACGAGGTTTTTTTCTACGACCAACATTTCCAGTTTTATATCTTTTTCCCATAATTATTTTATTCTCCAATTTTTAATTCTTTAGCTATTTCACTTATTGTTTTACTTTTTTCTTCATAGATTATTGCTTGCTGTATATTATGTGATTCAATGTGTTCTTTTGCTATGAAATCATATTTCTTTTTATATTTCGTTAGTATATGTGTTATTAATTGTCCGCAGACAATTTTTATTTTTTCTTCAATCGTCATTGTTTTTTATTTAATTTTTTTTCGGGTTCGACTTCATGTCTACGTTTATTTTCAACAGGACAACCATCATAAGATATCCTATTTTCTATGAAACAATCCTTACATTCACCTAAAACTAAATCTTTATATCTTTTAAAAAGATAAGTTGGATTAGCCTCATTAAACTCCTTATTAAACAAATAGCTTTTTTGAATACTAATTTCCTCGTAAGGGATTATTATTTCAAAATCATATTCATATCTTAAAAAACTTAAAACATTACCAAATAATCCTTCAGGATAACCACCTTCATAAGGTAGATATAATGATATTTTTTGATTACAAGGACACCATTCCCTATTAGAATAATCGGTTTTAGAATACTTTTCAACAACTTTGTCAATGGCTTCTTGAACAATATTACTTAACTCAAACTCAGTATATTGATGTTCATGAGCTATCATTATATCTTCCCCACCTTCGTAGGGTTCAAATATTCTTATTTTATAATAAAACATTTTTATTCACCAATAAAAATTCTTTTTTTTTAATCAGGATATGTTTCATTAAATTCCACTCTATCCTCTTTTATACTAATATTCGCTATCTTATAATCGCCAGTATACACAAAATCAGTATCATAACCGAAGCATACTTCTTTATTTCCATGGCCTTGAGCAGATAAAACATCAAAAGCCCTTTTATAATCATCTACTGTAGTTAAAACTAATTTATCCTTTTTCTTTTCTTTTTTAGGTAAACTAGTACTTGTGCTAGTTCTTGTTTTTATTTTACTACAACTATTCGTCCTTGCATTATAATGACAGCACATTATACAGTTAAATCCATGATTAGCACAGAATTTAAATTCATTCGGTGCATATAAATCTTTTTTAATCATTCAAATAACCCCACCCATTCCATTTATATTAAAGAGAAATCAAACAAATTAGGATGATAAGTTAACCTTGCACCACAACCATTATCTACTTTACATCGTTGAAGCTTCTCACTTAAAATAAGATATTCAGAACTCTCATCACTAATATTAATAAATAATGGAGCATACACATGAAAAGAACTATACCTACTAACTTCACAGGTTATACCTGATGTATTGAAGTATTCATTTATAGCTAATTCAAATAAACAAGTATTTTCATAAATATTATATCGTGCATCAGCTATTTTTTGCTTAATTAATTCATCCGAATCATCACCCCAAGCAGGCTGATGATAACAACTTCCTTCAACCCTAATGTAATGATTATTAATATAATCATTTGATTTTATAATCATTGATAATGCATTACACATAATATCAGTTGGAGAATTATCCTTTCTTAATTCATCGTATTGTTTTGGAATTGTATCAGAATACTTGTTTTTTCCTTTTAAGGAGTTAATGAATCTTTTTAAAATCATAAACATAAAATTTACTCCCATATTATTTTTTTAAATCAGCAATCATATTCGCAGCAGTCTTATGTTTCACTAATAATTTCTCATGATTTCTCTCTAACTTATCCAGTTTATTCATTCTTGAATATAACTCCTGAGCTAATTCATCAGTTGGTATTTTACTTAACTCTGTTTTCCTAACTGCTTCAATCATAGCAGTGGATTGTTTATTCTCCTTTCGCAATGCATTATTTTCAAGAAGCAACTTCTTTTTTTCTTCATAAAATTCATCTGTTTTACGATAAATACTATTAACAAGATGGTTAACCTCATAATCCTTTTCTCGCAACTTTTGTTTTAAATTATTAATGTTTTCTGATTCAAAAATACCAAAAGTCATTGATGTATAACTCATAGCCAAATTAGTTTCCAATGAGTTAATCGTATCTTTCAATTTATTTAATTCAAAAACAATATTCTCTGCTTGTGAAAGAATCATATCATATTTTTCATTATTTTCACTTATCCTAAAATCAGCTATCCCGATACAATTTTTAACATGTATTCTATCAGGATGTCTTGTTTCATAATCAATAGCTATGCGGCGACCACCAGCACGTACATTATAAGTCATTCATATCACTATCCTTTTACATTTTTGAATAATCCTTCAAACATGACCAATCCACTTTTTTAGTGAACTTATAAGTCCTCAAACCATTCATTATATCCTCATGATATGTTACTGTTGGAGCATAATAACCAAACTCCTCACAAAAATTATACATTAACTTTGCAGGTATTTCCTCATTAATAATTATAGTTAAAACAGGATTATCCTCCTCTAACAAAGATTCTACTGGAAAAATAACTTTATAAGGAGCATAATTGAAAAATTCATTAATACTACGAATATACATTTTATAAGCATAATCATACTGTTTTTCAATAGTGTCCTTTTTAATAGTTAATGTTGATAAGTTAAACCAATGCAAATCACTCATCCTAAATCAATCCCTTTTTTTCTTTTAATAATTCCTCAAATGAATCATATAAACCATCTAAAGTTAAATTATAATCGTTAGCAAGGTTAATGAAAGGAGTTAACTTTTTTTCCAAATCATATTTCTCATCAAACACATGATTAATTAATTCATATTTTTCAATATCCCTGTCAACTAATTTTTTAAATTCTAATTCAATACTTTGAAGAAAATGGGATGTATGTAATTCTCTTTGATTAATCATACCCACAAATTGTATAATGTCTTGTTGAGTATGATGATAAAATTTATTCCGTTCATTATCTCGTATTCCAGTTATTCTACCATTACTGGGATTATAGTATACTGAAAACATTTCTGTATCTTGAATGGTTCTTTTTTTAATACCTATCCTTTTTCTAAGAGCGTTTTCTCTTGACCTGTATTCATATAAATCAATCATTTAATAACTCCTCCTTGCTTCAATTTATCCATAATTTCTTCAGCTAATATATTTGCTCTATTCTCACCAATACCATCTTCTTTTAAAGTTTTTTGAATGATGACTTTTTCAGCAACTTTATTTCTTTTTTGTTCATAATCTTCTTTAATAACAGATAATGGTACACTTCCTGTAAAATTTTCTTTTTTGTATACTATGATGAACTGGTTCTGATTTTCCCAGTAATATTTAAATAAATCTAATTCATTCATTCTTAACCACCTTTAATTTTTTTGAATAGGTATGGTGGGATTTGAACCCACGTAGCAACTATAATGCAACAGATTCTAAGTCTGTCTCCTTTGGCCAAAATCTTAGATACATACCTATAAAAATAATTTTTATATTGGATCACCGGGTTCCATATATTCAGAACAATTTAAATTACTCTCTGCATCTGTAGGCGTATCATAATAAGTACACATAGTCTTTTTGTAATAAGGGTCGATTTTAAAACTGAAATGTGTACAGTTTTTACAGATTGTCTCTCTTGTCTTATTCATCAAATTATATTCTCCAGCCATTATTTTTCACCATATTTATTCATATGCTTTAAAATGTATTGATGAATCATTAGCTAAAGTAATGATTTTATTTTCATCATCTGCTTTATAACAAATATGGGATTCATCTAATGCATATTCAAAAGTCATAATTGAAAGAGTTACTACAATAATAATCAGAATAATACCAATTTCAAATTTACCCATCTAATTCATCCCCACAACATCTTGATTTATATAATTGTAAAATACGATAAATATTTTCATCATCTAATATTTTTCTTGTAAGTTCATCTGCTAACTGTTGTGGAGAACGAAGAATTATATCCGGAAACAGCTCTCCAGTATCCATATCACAGGGTTTATTCGATTTTATAATGTCTTTTATTCTTGAATTTAAATTATTATAAATATCTTCGTGAGTTAAATGATTATTATACTCTTCAATTAATTCCCTTGCATTTAAATTAATTACTTTGTCTTTTGAATGGTTCATTCTTGAGATTGCAATATTTTTTTCTTCACAATAATTAATAAACTTCTCAGTATTAATGAATCTAGGATTTCTTTCATTCATAAAAAAAACCTCCCTTAATCATCGAAAGCAAGACTACAATACGGGCAATAAGTAATTAACTCATTACTTGCTTTTTCCATAGATATTTTAGTGTAGATTTGTTTACCACAGATACACACACCATCCTCATAAGCAAATAAAGGCAGATTGTTATCTTTAGCATATTTTTTCTGTGCTTTAACTTTACTGTCAATTTCATCAACAAGCTCTCCCAAACCTAATATTTCAATAATTTTTCTTGTCTCCCCATTCACCACATCATCATATGCATAACAATTGAAAAAAGCACTTATAATATCATTTTTCAAAATAGCATTAGGGCCACAATGATCATCAACTTCCCAACCAACAACATATTTAGGCATGATATTATTCAAATCAGAAATATTATCTTCTTCCCATGAACCTTCAAATATGGCTAATTCCGTAGCATGTTTTGAATAAATACCATATAATTCATCCTCATCTTTAAATGTTTTACCGCTGGTTTCTTCAATGACTTTATCATCATCATAATTATACACCATTGCTAATTCTGTTTCAATAGGTAAATCTTCCGGAAATTTTTCTAATTCTTTAATTAAACTTGTAGTTGTATATTTAGTCATGTCATTCCCCTTCATCAATATCATTTACTCCATTAATTCAAATTGATAATAATACAATCTATCCCATTTATTAATATCAGGATAAATCTTCAACAAATCATTCTTCAAACCACTAATAGATTCATAACCCTCACGTTCAGCATCTTCTAATCGGATATGCTTAAATTGACGATAACCAATCTTAGTAATCCTAATAGTTATTGTTTCATCAAGTCCAGGGAAAATTGCAGTTACAATATCTCCCTCATTAACATCTAATCTTTTACTTGCTAAACGCATTGTCTGTTTTTTAACACCATCACGGATTAGTGGGTAGTATTCTTTTAGGAATTTAATTGTTTCTTGTTTTTCATGCACTACATAACTCATTTAAACCCACTCCCCACGAGCAATTAACTTAGCTCTTTTATGAGACGTAACACTTTCACTTCTTTTCCATCGACGATTAATATCTTTAACAATTCTGTTAGTTTCACTTAAATCTAATTTTCTACGAATTTCTGGTATTGGTAGGTTCGTATTATAAAATAGATTTTTGTATTTTTGATATTTTTCTTCAAATTCTTCGTTTCGTTCTTTAGTTGATAATGCAACAACTTTAATCATAAATTACCTCTTTTTTTGAATTGGTTTCATTATGTAGGAAGTTGATATTATATAATTTTCTATACCGATAAGTATTTATATGGGTAAGACAAATATAAGTATGACTGAAAGAAATTCTTTCAGAACAAATGATTCGAGTTGAAAAAAATGAACAATAATTATAAATTTTCTGAAGAAGATTATGATGTTGAAATTGAAAACATCATGAAGAAACAAAACATGATAAATGAAGAATCTATGGTGTACAAAGACACAACAACATACGGAGGACATGCTTTTTCATCAAAAGCTGAAGAAGCAAAATACATTAAAGAAAACTGCTACGTTTTCTTTGATGAAACATTCGCATACATTGTTGAAGATGATGGTATGGAAGATTTTGCTGTGTACAGGATGAAAAAACATCACTGTGCATTCCAACCAGATGAACTAGAAGAAGAAGATGATTCTTCTAATTCTTTTGAAGCATTTGATGTGTCATTCAAAGTTGTTTCAAACAGGAATCATAATGTGTATGTTGAAGGATATGTAACAATCAACGATGAAAATGCTGAAGATGTTGACTGGTATTATCTTGATGCACAAGGAATACCACAAAATCAAATGTTTGTTGAACATGATGGAGTTGATGGTTTTGCAGGTGCAACTGATGAACAAGAATGGGAAGTTGAACAATTCAGAAGTGATTATGGTGAAGATGCTTTCTGGATTGATAATTGCATCCTACAATCTGATGCAGATGAAAACAGAACCCATGTGAGAAAAAATTGCACTCTCATTATCAATGAAGGTGCAAAATTTGAAGTGGAAATCTGCAAATATGATCCAGTAGATTTCTATACAAATTATTCTACTGCATTAGAAATTGGCAGACAATATTTCATGACTTTTAAACCAAAATACAATGGTGAATCAGTTGTTAATATTATTGAAGAGTACCTTGAGTATGGAATTCTTGAAAATCCATACACATACGACATAATAACTACAAAAACACCAAAAATGAATCAAGAACAAGCGGATTTCAACAAAGATTCTATTGCAATGGAGGTTCCAAAATCCTGCTTTGAATGGGAGGATGACTATGAAGAAGATATGGTCGAGGAGATTCTTTCAGAATATAAAGATTCTTTAGAATCTGCTTATAGGAAAGCATTAGTTCGCCGTATTGGAATCTTCGGTATTGCAAGTAGTATGTATGAAGAAAAACTCAAAAAAGAAAATAGTATGGAGGTTTTTAATGAATCAGGAATCCAAGACTTTGGAAATGCTTGGGAGGACAATTATGTGGATGACGAAGATTTATGGACATTAGCTAATCTCACAAGCGAAGATGTAGAAAAAGCAGTGAAAGATGCTTGGGAAGAAGAAGAAAGTTTAAGGGAATACCCTTAAAATTTTATTTTATTTTTTTGGTGTTGGTTTTTATGCAGGACAGTATAGAAAATACTATGGCTGAAATTTTTGGCAGTGATGTATATTCTGATAAAGATTGCAAGAAAGTTTGAAAAAATAGTGGATGATTTAAATGTTTTGGAAAAATGAATATGATTATACGATAATTGATGCAGATATGACTGATGAAATTTTAAAAGAATTCCTTAACGAAAAGGGGATTACTTTAGATATTGTGGATAATTCTACAAGATGGTGTGCATTTGCACAATACTATGCTCACCAACATAGTTTTGATGTTATTAAAGCTACATCATTCAGTTATATAGTCTCATTATTCATGACAGGAATGGGGATATCTGCATCAACAGAGATGTACTTCAAAGAAGAAAAAATAGAGTATGATTTGGTTGATGAATTGAATACAATAAAATCAGAAGATATCTCTGAAGAAGAACAAGTCAAAAAAATGTTTAATCATATTTTTGGCATATACTCACAGCATATCTCCGATTATGAATATGCTACTGAGAGATTATCTTTCAAATTAACGCCTTCAGAAATGGAAAAATTCAACTCCATTGAAGGAAAAAATAATAAAGAAAAATTTAAAAAGTTACTGGAAAATATATAATAAGTGCAGCACACATGTGTTGTACTCGAATCATTTATGGGTTGATCAAAAATGTTTGGTCAACTCATTATTAAGTTTACTTTTTTTCATGAGGATTCGTATGGGAACTAAAAAATCTGTTACTGAAATAAACTATTTATTAAGTGAAATTATAAATAAAGAATTCAAACATCGTGGAGAAATCGCTGAAGAGTTAAATATATCCCCAATCACGTTAAACAAATGGATTGAAGTAAGTGATTATTCTTTTGATGATTTCAATATCAATTACAATAAAAGTCTACCTGAACAAATAATAGAAAAAGGTGGAATAACATATCTTAAAAAGAAATTCAGAGAAGGACATAATATAACAACACTTGCGGAGGGATTGCAGGTCAAACAAGGGACATTAGACCATGCAATCACAGAAATACTAAAAAAAGAGAACATTACCAAAAAAGAATTAGGATATGTTAAACGCATCCCTAAAAAAACAATGAAAATGTATAATCTCATTGATGAAAAAGGCGGTGTACCTTACTTATTATCCTGCAAAATGCAAGGTATGAGTATATATGATGTTGTTGAAGATATTGGTGAAGGTATTACTCGTGAGTTTATTTATCAGTATTTGAAACAATTTGATTTAACATATACTGATTTATCTTATTGGAATAATGTTTATTTTATTCCTCATTTGAAAAAATGGCGTGGAACAATAATTATTGAAGGTAAAACTTATGATACTAAATTATATGATTCTATTTTTGAAGCTTTGAAGTCAGTTGAGTTATTGAAAAAAAATTAAGAGGAATAAATCCCCTTAATCTTTACCTTTACTATCCATGAGCATCACCTCCTAATTTATTTATTCTCGTCCACCATTTTTCATGTAATTCTGCTTGCTGATTAGATTCTTCAGATAATATAATCTTATCAAAGAAAAATGACCCTCCAACATCTAAATTATTCTCATTAAACAAACTAGTAAATCTTGCATTTTCATAACCATATATTTTAGCATATTTATCATAATGACTAATATAATACAAATCATTTGTAATAATATATGCCCATATATCATCAACGGTTAAATGTCGAATAGGAAAAGCTACTCTTCTTTGACCCTCCCTACGAATTAATGAGCCTTTAACACGATGTTTACGAGTAACTGATTCTCCACCACGAATTCCCAATAATTCAAGGTCACAACCTCTTTTTTCCATAAAACTAAAAAGCATAGGAAAATAATCTCCAATTAAATATTTTTCACCATTCCAAAAAGGAGTGTTAACCACTGTTAAGTCCATTGCCCCAGCAATCTCCGCAGAACGCATTAATTCATTATGAGTTTTTTGAGTTCTATAGATCTGTTTACAATATTTTCCGTATCCTGGATGAAAATTGAATATTGGTATTGTATTGTCTTGCTGCATAATCATATGTAACAATACAAGACTATCTTTTCCACCAGAATATTCGATGATGGGGTTATATTTTGAATTTAAGATTTCTGAAATATTTTGTTCTGCTAGTTTAATATTGTCTTGATATGATTTGTGTTTACTATGCATTTCATATCCTAATCTTGTTCTTCTGGGCATATTGTTATCAGGATGCATTTTATTCACCATTCTTTAACATTATTTAACATTCCATAACCTAATCCATTTTTTTCTCCAATGCCGTTTTCATAAATAAATTTATAAAATTTGATATTATCCTTATCATAATCACAAGTTAATTTATCCCATAATGAACCAATTAAAATAAATTTATGGTTTTTTCGTTTAAAATCCATCGCAACTTCCCTTTTAAAATTAAATGATGAAAATAAAGGACCTTCAAAATTATAATCATCATTATAAAATGCATTATATTTTTTCAAAGCATTGTCCTTCAAACGTTCAAAAAACCATACATAATTAATATCATCTTTTTTAAAACTATAACAATGATTACTTCTTGTTTGATTATGGAATAAAATTATTGGAGTACTTGTTTTAAAATAATTAAATTTTTTAGGTAAATTTATTAATGTTAATTCGTTTAATGAGTAGATTTTTTCTCCTAATCTCAGAGTATCAATCGTTTTTAATTTATAATATAATGTTTTAATCATTTTATGATCAGGCGAACTGATGATTAAATGATAATCATTTTTAATTTTGAAGATATTACTAAAGCAGAAAAATTTAAATCCTTTTGTGTCATGGAGATAATTATATCTTGTTCCTTTTAATAAAGAATAAATAAATCCTTGTATCTCAAATTTAGAAATATTATAAGGATTTATTTTCTCCGATGAGTTAAATTTTAATAGTAATCTCATAGTAAATCACATTTGCAATTGATTTTCAGGAACAATACACATACAAACATTATTTTTATCCCAATAAGGTGGTTTATATGGTTGTTGTTCAAATCTCATGCCAGGAACAATAGGCACATCCAATGTTGCAGGTATTGGCCTCATAATTTTTTCATTTTTAAAGAAGCTATAATCTTCGTTAATAGAATTAACAGTTATTTTTCTTATTTTCCCACTACCAATACTAGTTTTTTTACCAATATTAGTCAGATAAGATAATAATCTTGTTATTTCTTCTTTATCTCCATTACAGTAAAATGTTATTTTATTTGTTATTAATAATGGAAGATTTATCATGAAATCTTTAAAATGGCCTTGATTTGTTTTGATTCTGCCTTTTTGTTGTTTACGGGTTAATTTATATGTTTCTTTATCAGTGAATCTTTTATATATAGTGTCACGGTATAATTTAGGTTTGTAATATATTCCAACACTACTATGATATATGTCACTTGTTTTCATTAATGGAATATCTAATAAACTAACATCAATTTTTTCATTTGATGGCATGGTATAAAATAAATCATCTAATGCATCACGAAGACACAGATATGTTAAAATACTATCAAGATGCAACCATGGACTTGTAATATAAATAGGTGGAGTAACATCCATCACAATCTCTAAAGGTGAATAGTCACATCCACTATCATAATCAAGTATTCTTTGCATGATTTCCTTTTTTATTTCCATATTTTCACTAACTCATTCAACAAATTAGTAATCTCATCTTTATTATCTTCAATATAATTAAGATAATCCAAATCATCCAAATCATTTAAACTAGGATAATCTAAACGAATTTTACCATAACCAGTACCAGATTTACCTCCAAGATAAGGTCTTTCTTCCCATAATTTAATCATCCTATGGAAACAAGCCTTTTCTATACTATTACAGTCTTCTAAAATAAATTCATGAGTAAATTTAGTACCTCTGATTAAAGTTTCAAATTCATATTTCATCTGATGAGCTTGTTCATCTTCATCTGTTTTACCTTCTTTCAAATCATCCAATCGTGTACCGAAATCAGATCCTTTCAAATTATATGCACTGAAATCATAATCACTATAATCTTCAATATAATGTTTAGTTTCACTGCAAACAATATCTCCCATTCCTACTTTTAATTTTCCTTGAATCATCTGATTTCCTAAAGCAGAGCCAATTAAACTTATTGGTGGGATTAACTCACGAATCTGCTTTTTTAAAGTTAAATTAATCGCTCCTTTATCTTTACTATCTAATGCTTCCAGTATTCCACCAGTAAACAAAAAATGATAAACTTTCTTTGAATCTAATTCATAATCCAATAAAGTTAAAAAATCATCCATTATCAAACGTCTTAAATATCCTCTAACAGCATTACCATGAATAGCAGGAATATTATCAATTTCCTCTTCACCAGTCAATGAATTAATAACCACAGTAGGTAATGTTAAAATTAATTTAGTCGTACCATAATCTTCTGAACCACCATGATGTATTGGTGATAATGCTGTCCAATTTCCTTTTATTCTTAAAGTTTCCATAAAAAACCAAACCCCATTTATATTAATGTTTTTTGACCTGTTTTAGCTAATTTTTCAGCTTTCTTCAAATCATCTACTTTTTCTAATGATAAATTAGCAATAAATGTTGATTCCCTACGAAGTAACATCATAGTTATACTAATATGTGCTTCTAAAAAATCAATAATTTCAGTGTCTAATTTAACAAATTCCACATTACATTTTCTTGTAAACACATCTAAAAATTCTTTAAAATTCCGACTATTGCTGCTTGCACGTATACGATCTATAAAAAATTTATGTGCAGACTTAACACCTATTTTTCTCCAAGGTATTTTACGGTATATATTTGCTAAGCAATAAGCTAATTCTTCTTCAATTTTTGTTTCCAACTCTTCTTGAGTCGTATATTCATATTCCATTATATTAATCCTCCAAATATAATGCTAAATCGTAAACTGGATTATTATTAATAGAATTAAGATATTTACTAAATTTTCTAGCAGTTTTCATATCAAATTCTTCTTTTATTTTATTGAAATGATGCATTTCTAATTTTCCAGTTTCCAATACTGTTTTAGGTATTTTTAATTCTCTGAGAATATGGATGTTATCATAATGTTTTTTCAAGGTATCCATGCTAGTATGAATAATATCATAATCAATTAAAAAATTAATTATTCCATCATTACTTGTATTATATACTTCATTCATCCGTATCCATCCTATTTTTTGCCAAGTTTTAGTTAAATATATGTAAAATGGTTTATTCGGTAAGTTGAATACTATATCTTTAGCTTCTTTCTTTTTGAATTTGATTAATTCATCTTCTGTTAAAAGAAACATTGTTCTACGATATTCATTACTATTTTTAACTAAATATTGGCATTCTGGACATATTACTTCACCTGTACTGATATAATCAGCACATGTGAAATTTCCACTGAATTTTTTTTTAAAACCAGTTTCAGTATGTTTTTTACATATACAACATTCTCCAGATATTTCTCCAGTTTCAGGAGTTATGTTCAATGTATTACATAACATTTCACTAAATCGTATGATTAATTCCTCCTTTGTAGTTAATTGTTTGTTTTTTGTAGGAAGTTGCTTTTAAATACTTTTCGGA
>Ga0256407_10003124_pt1 | contig 30108 bp, 24 predicted proteins | sample RumenRJG_04DNA_FD_193489 | JGI IMG/M metagenome (GOLD analysis project Ga0256407, IMG submission 193489) | Bovine rumen microbial communities from Lethbridge, Alberta, Canada - RJG_04 | ecosystem: Host-associated > Mammals > Digestive system > Stomach > Rumen | place: Canada: Alberta...
CGCTCAAGGACAAGAGCAAGGAAACGATGACTGTCGTGGTGGGTGATGGTATCTTTGCGGGTAAGCATACATTCAAGCTTTCCGAAATCAAGAACATCGAAATTATCGAAGTGGATTCCGATGAGGACAAGGATGGCGACGGCCTTACCGACCTTGACGAAATTTACAAATACGACACGAACCCGAATTCTGCCGATACGGATGGTGACGGCTGGAGCGATGGCGAAGAACTTGCTGACGGCATGTATTCGCCCACGAACCCGACCAAGTTCAACCCGCGCATTGCTGATGTGCCGGGACTTAGGATTACGCTCAAAAAATCCCCCCGAATCAATCTTAATGTAAAGACTTCGGAAGGCAAAACTAAAAGCGTTTCTGTCACGGAAGGTAAGGAAGTTTCCAAGACGAATTCTGTGAGCTATGAACAGACCCGCAGTGCAGACCTCATGAATTCTTGGGAACTTTCAACGACTCAAGGTTGGGAACTCGGCGGGAGTGTTGCAGATGGCTTTGAAGGTAAATACACGGGGAGTGTGACCGTTGGTTATAACGGCAGCTACACTACCTCTACGGGTATGACTTGGAGTTCCTCCGAAGAAAAGGGCGTTTCTGAAAACTACGAAAAAGCCGTATCCGATGAGACGTCTGAAGGAAGCGAAGTGGATGGAGCTACTCTCTGCATGCAGGTGGAACTCAAAAACACATCGGATATCGCGTTTACCATTGAGGCGTTAAAACTGTCTGCCTCTACGTATGACATTAAGGATACGAGTTCCTTGAAAATCCTAGCCGAATTGACCCGCGAAGGCGAATGGAGCGATGTCACTCTCAAGCCGACAGAATCGGTTGATGCGAATTTCTGCAACGACAATGTGAAGGTCGAACTCATTGAGGATATGATTTACAATACGACATCCATCGTTCTTGGCGCATCGTCACAAAAAGTAACCTTTGATGGTGGCTCCTCCGATTTCACTGTCGCTTACACGAAGGTTGCCGCCAAGACTGCCGATATCACCATTGATTACGGTCCCGGTTCTGCTGGCAATCCGTCGGCTCGTTATCAGGTTGCAACGAATTACCGCTACAATGTCGACCACAAGGGTACCGATGATATGTATGCGCTGACAACTCTTGCAGAACTTTTGCGCAATGCCCATGTCGCTTTCAAACAAGATTCTATTGAAGGTCCTTCAAAGAAGAAACTTTATGGACTTGCATCCATTGATGGATATGATTTTAACTTGGCTGATAGTGCCATGTGGTATATCACCATCCAGCGTGCAGCAAACATCAAAAAAGGTATCAACACGATGGATTTATACGCATTCTCTTGCGCCTCCTACGATATGGAAAAGATTTTCGTAGGTGCGGGTGATGCCGTGCATATCTTCTACAGCAAGGACCAAGACCACGATGGCGTGCCTCTCCCGACGGAACACTTGTTTGGAACGGTTGATACTAAGGTGGATACGGATGGCGATGGTATTTCGGATTACGATGAAATTACCGGTTGGACCAAGGGGGAATCTACTGTCAAGATTTATACAAATCCGGCTAATGCTGATACGGATGGCGATGGTATGAACGACAAGGAAGACCCGGAACCGACCAAGCGTCCGATGTTTACGGATGCAAGCCTTTCCTTGCTCCAGGTGTTTCCTTCGTTGCCGGAGGGCGCAGATGCTTTGCTGAAAAAGGATTCCGCGGCTCTCGCTAAAAACAGCCATTTCTCTGTTTCAGTTCAAGCTCCGGTAGCCATTATCAAGGTTGTGCCAAATGCAAAAAAAGTGGCTTCGGTAAAACTTACAACGAATGGAATACCGCAATTTGGGCAACCGAAAGAAGAAAACGGCAAGAGTGTTTACACGTTCACAACTTCGGGTGCACTCTCTGTGCTGAAGACGACGGAGGTTAAGATTGAGGTGTTGCCTGAAGACAAAAATGATAAAAATGCCAAAACATACACTTTGTCAGTTTCTTCGTCTTTGATTCCTCCGACCAATTTGAAACTCGGAAAAAGCGTAGATCGAGATAATATTATAGTGTACTTTGATCGTTCTAAGGATTCTCGCGTGGATGGATATGTTATTTTGCGTGGCAATAAAGGCGATAAATTGCCAGAAAGCATCAAAGACTCGACGAAAGAATCAATTGAGGTCTATGATAATAAATATAAGTTCACTGTTATCGATTCCTCAAAAAATAGCTATAGCGATAACGTTCGCGGCGGTTCTCCCTATTATGCCTATCGTGTATATGCCTGTCACCAGGAAAATGGTGTCATGGTGTACTCTAAAGGTACGGATCAACATACGCGTAGTGTAGGCCGAATTCAGGTAACCTATAAGATGACTGACTTTGGTGGTGAACACTATATGTATGGCCTTAAGGGGCGAGCATTTATTGAAGCAAATGTTACTCTCTATGCAGGTGATGGTACCGGTGGAAGAAAGCTTTCTCATTGGTATGGGTATGATTGGAAGGCTGGAGACAATGATAATAAGGATGCTGTGTTTTTCTTGTCTGATTCAAAAGATACAAAAGACGTCATGCCTAGTACCGCTGAGCATACTGATACCATTGGCTCTGAGGGATTATATTTGGACTTCGATGTTTTGTCTAAGTCTTGCGAAGATGCTGCTGAAAAATGTAATGCTACTACTACCGCAAAACAGTCTATCACTTGGTCGTATGCTGAGATGGCAAAAGTTCTGAAGAATGATATAAAGGGGGATGGTAAAGTCGCTCCTTACAAGGGCTCGTTTAAATACCTTATGGGTTCGAGTGGATTCGATTTTAATCCAACAACAGATATATGCACTTCAGCTTGTGGTAATGAACCTCATACGGGTTATAAGATCAAATTCGACTACGAATGGGTGGACGACAAGGACACTTATTAATCCATCCTAATAAATTCACAAAGCTCTCCTTATGCTCTGGGGGGAGCTTTTTTTTGAGGTCATAATGAACCATTTTCGTTTAATTTTGGAATTGTCTTTGGGGCTGCTTAACGGCTTCGCATTAGCGTCTGACTTGCCCTCGTCAGTTGACAATTCGCAAACTCCATATTTTTTCCGTGGTTACGACCAAGGTGAATCGGGCGCGTGTGCATCTGTTTCCCGCATTACGATGTCGCTTGGCTATGAACGTAACGCCTATTACAGGGTTCCTGCGGATTCTTCGAACCTTTTGCCTGCGTTTTTCACATGGCAGGTCGTAGCATCCGGGCATGCGTCCGAAGCATTGCTTGCACAAAAGGTGGGCATTCCCGATGCTGCCACTTACGGAGGAATTCTTTATTCTAACACTTACGGAAAGCTCTCCGGCAATGTGGAAGAAGACTACGGCTGGATGCAGGGGTACTCGCGTTGGCATGATGCTATGCACAACAGAATAGACAGCGTGACTTTTGTTTCGCTTGCAACTCCCGAAGGTAGGGATTCGCTCAAGGGTTGGCTCTACAATCATTGGGGCGATACGACTTTTGCCGCAGGTGGAGTAGCCGCCGCCAGTTTTGATATCGATTCCTGGACGCTGGATACCGTAAAAGTCAAGGATGAATCCTGGGTTGTCGCAACATCGCTCCCGGGGGCGACGAATCATTCGATAACGATTGCAGGTTACGACGATAGCATTTGCGTTGGTAAAGATTGCGGCGTGTGGATTGTGCAGAACAGCTGGGGTCTTTCCTTCGGAAATGAAGGCCGATTCCTTGTGCCCTACAGCGTCTATGCGGAGAGCCGTTCTCCTGTCGTTGAAGTCTTCCATTTGCGCAAGGATTATGCCCCCAAGCGCACCGTGAAAGTCCGCATGTCGTATGGAAACCGCTCAAAGATTCGGTTATCTGTAGGTGTTTCGCAGGATACGTCTTCGGAGGTTCCATCGAAAACGGAATATCTTTACCATTTCCGCAATGACGGCTTCAAGGGCCCAATGCTAGGCAAGTGGAAAGACGGCGTGCATACGGAGGAGATGGAATTCGGTTACGACCTTACGGATATTTCGTCGGGTTTCGATTTGAGAAAGCCGTTGAAGTATTTCTTTACCATTCAGCGAGATGATTACGAGGATGAAGGAACGCTCTCGTTTCTGAGCATCAAGGACTATGTCCGCGATAGCTTGGTGCAAGAGCTTGTCGTCAACGACGATACCGTAAAACTTTCGGATCAGGGGCGTTATGAATGGGCTTTTGTCATGCCTGGTAATCCGAATGCCGTTGTAGATTACGTCTTGAGTGGTAAATACACTTTCGAAAATATTCCAACTACAGATTCCAAGAGTTCTGTGCAAAACCTTCGAGACTGGAATCCTTCTACGGTTTGGAAATCTGCAAACTTGAACAAATTCCCTGTTGAATTTGCGATATCGACCGAAAAGGAAACTTTGGGGCTCATGTACCAAGGTGACGAAATGTCGGAAGGTTACTTGCGTAGCTTTACCATTTCGGGAACTACCGATGGTGAAGAATATCAAGTGCTTGCCACTGGAACGTTCAAGGAAGATGAAAACCCTCAGTATGTATTTTGGAAAAAGGGAAAATACACCCAAATCAAAATGGAAATCGATGACTTGTGGCCTTCAGAAGACAATTCAGCACATATTGCAGAACTGATGTTGATCGTGCCGCCGGATTCCGCAACATTTGAAACGGTTGAAGTGGAAGGGCTTGTTGCAGGCGGCCTCCCGGATGCGGATTATCCGCTGTTACCTTTTGGAAGCGACAGCTCCGATTCAACGGAAGAGAATAGTTTGCCCATTGCTGATTTTGGGGGATATCGCAACGGTCAAAGCGCAAGGCATGCACCTGCAAAAGTGCTTATTCGTAACCATGAAGTCCTGATTCTCAAGAATGGCGAGGTTTTCCGCATCAACGGTGCGCGGTAAGTAAAAGCGGAAATGCAAAAAAGACCACGAGTGGATCGTGGTCTTTCTGTTTATGCACTGATAGAATACTGAGTCCTTGCCTGAACGATTGATTCCAGGAAGTACCTGTGGATTCTCAGGTCGTTGTTCAGTTCCGGATGGAACGAAATGGCGAGTTGATTCTTGTACCGCACGGCGACGATTTGGTTTTGGACGGTCGCTAGAACTTGTACGTCTTTGCTTGCGCGCTGTATGAGCGGGGCTCGGATGAACGTCATCGGGATTTTTCCGATTCCTTCGAAAATTTCTTCAGTGTAGAAACTTCCGAGCTGCCTGCCGTAAGCGTTGCGTTCTACAGTAACGGGCGTTGTCGCAAAGTACGTGTGACCGTCGTTGCTCAATTTTTCGGCGAGCAATATGAGTCCTGCGCAAGTTCCAAAAGTCGGGAGTCCGCTTTCGATGCGTTCGCGTAAAGGCTCGAAAAGTCCGAGGTCGTGCAAAAGTTTTCCTTGCACGGTGCTTTCGCCGCCGGGTAAAATGAGTCCGTCGAAATCTTGTTCCAAGTCGCGCAACTGGCGGATTTCAAACGTCTCGACCCCAAGCTTTTCAAGCATCGTTCGGTGTTCTGCAAACGCTCCCTGTACGGCGAGTACGCCGATTTTGATGTGGTTGTTTGTTTTGTTTTCGCTCATTTACTTGCCTCGTTCAGCCATTAAAAGTGCAATTTCGTTTTCGTTGATGCCGACCATGGCTTCGCCCAAATCTTCGGAGAGCTTGGCGATGAGCTTTGCGTCCGTGTAGTTTGTGACGGCTTGTACGATGGCGGCGGCACGCTTGGCCGGATTGCCGGACTTGAAAATGCCCGAGCCGACGAACACGCCTTCGGCGCCGAGCTGCATCATGAGTGCTGCGTCGGCGGGTGTGGCAACGCCTCCTGCGGCAAAGTTCACGACAGGGAGTCGCTTGTGGTCGTGAACGTACTTTACGAGTTCGTACGAGACTTGCAATTCCTTGGCGCGGTTGAAAAGCTCATCTTCGCGCATGGACGAGATGCGTGCGATTTCCTGATTCATGAGGCGAATGTGACGGACTGCCTGTACGATGTCGCCGGTTCCTGGTTCGCCTTTGGTGCGGATCATGGAAGCGCCTTCTTCGATGCGGCGGAGGGCTTCGCCGAGGTCGCGGGCCCCGCAGACGAACGGCACTTTGAATTCGTGCTTGTTGATATGGAATACGTCATCGGCGGGGGAGAGCACTTCGCTTTCGTCGATGTAGTCAATTTCGATGGCTTCCAAAAGTTGTGCTTCGACAAAGTGACCGATACGGCACTTGGCCATCACGGGGATGGAAACGGCGTCCTGGATGCCTTTAATCATCTTGGGATCGCTCATGCGTGAGACTCCGCCTGCGGCGCGGATATCGGCGGGGATGCGTTCGAGGGCCATGACTGCGGCGGCACCTGCGGCTTCTGCTATTTTTGCCTGTTCCGGGGTAGTCACATCCATAATGACTCCGCCTTTAAGCATTTGGGCGAGATTCTTGTTGAGTTCGTAGCGGTTTTCTGTTGACATTGGGGACTCCTTATTTTGAGTGTCATCCTGAGCGTGGTTCGACAGGCTCACCAACCTTAAAAGATCCCTGAGCTTGCCGAAGGGCTGCGTTAATGACTCTAGTGCTGTTTTTTCTTGTTTTCGAGGCTTAATTTAGACTTTTTGTTGACTTTATCAAATGTTCAAATTTCTATTATTTTAATAGGTTCAGTTAAATGCCAGTTTGTGGTCAGTTTTTTCAAAAGGAATGCTTGATAATGCAAGAACTTCGCATTGTAAAAACACTCGAAACGGTCCTCGCTCGTTATAATAATGATGTCATGCCCGATTTATTCGGGCATCGCCTTCTTGGTTTACAGAAAAGGATTTCCTAAATGCTCTCATACGACATTTCAAAAGTGGGGGATGATACTCTTTATCATTTCTTGTATCGTTCTATTAGGGACGATATTCTGTCGGGACGTCTGGAGGCGGATGCGAAGCTTCCGTCGAAGCGTCCGTTTGCAAATGCGCTGGGCGTGAGCGTCGTGACCGTTGAAAATGCGTACGAGCAGCTTTTAGCGGAGGGCTTCATTTACTCGCTTCCGCGCAAGGGCTTTTTCGTTGCGGCGATTCAATCAAAAAATCCGCAAATTCTCCCAAAGCCTATTCCCGCCAAGCAATCCCGTGAATCGCAACGCGTTGAAACGCCTAAGGCTCTACATTACATTGCCGATTTCGTCAATAATCAAGTAGATGCTTCGACGTTCCCGTTCTCGACGTGGGCAAAAATTACGCGAAAAGTCCTATGCGAACAGCAAAATGAACTGCTGACTCGTTCGCCAAATTCAGGAGTCCTTGCTCTCCGAAAAGCGATTGCTAAGATGCTTCTAGAGTTTCGCGGAATGCGTGTGTATCCGGAACAGATTGTCGTAGGCGCTGGGACGGATTGCCTTTACACTTGGCTTGTGCAACTATTGGGCTTTGATAAAAAGTACGGCGTCGAAGACCCCGGCTACAGCAAGATTTCTAAAATTTACCAAAAGCTAAATGTTGTTTGCAATTTTATCCCACTAGATGAACAGGGTGTTCGCATCGACCAACTCGAAGAAACGTGTACCGATGTTGTTCATCTTTCGCCATCGCACCATTTCCCGACAGGGAAGGTAATGCCCGTGAGCCGCCGCTATGAACTTTTGAGTTGGGCTGCAAAATCAAGCAACCGCTACATTGTCGAAGATGAATACGATAGCGAATTCCGCATGGTGGGCCGCCCGATACCTGCGTTGCAAAACATTGACGTGCAAGACAAGACGGTTTATATAAATTCATTTTCTAAAACGCTTGCTTCTACGGTGCGCGTGGGCTACATGATTCTCCCGAAACCGCTTGCGAAAAAATTTCGTGAAGAGTTCTCGTTTTACACTTGCACGATTTCAAATCTCGTACAGTACGTACTCGCAAAATTCATCAGTGGCGGTCATTACGAAAAGCACATCAACCGTATGCGCAATTTTTACCGTCACCGTCGCGATACTCTGCTTGATATCATCCGTCGCAGCTCGCTTCACGACCGCGTTGAAATCGCTGAACAAGATGCCGGCTTGCACTTTATTCTAAAAGTGAAGACAACGCTTTCCGACGAAGAATTTTGCAATCGGGCTCTCGAAAAAGGCGTACGCATCGGAGCACTTTCGGATTATTACACGATGGACGAACCTTCGCAACACGAATTTGTCATCAACTATTCATCGGTACCCGAAAAACAGATGAAAAAGGCTATTTCGCTGCTTGAAAAAATTGTGGAGTGAGATTTTCTTGCTTTGTCATCCCGGACTTGTTCTCTTTGACCACTTAGAGCTTTGACGCTTTGCGTCAGCATCTTCGGCTCAATCATGACAGTCTGCAAGCAGCCTGTCGCGACACTCGCCTTGAATGCAACTAGCATTTATGTGGTCATGATCCGCGAATGGGGACGGGATCGCCTTTTTAAATCCTCAAATTACTTATATTTACCTCAAATGTATGGGGAGGAGATGCTTATGAAAATGTTTGCAAAGTTTGTGCCGTTTATGCTTGTGGCGGCAATGTCAGTCTTTACCGCCTGCGGTGGCGATTCTGGCAGCAATGCTGATTCCGAAGAACCGGTGTCCAGCAGTGCCGTCAAAAAATCCAGCAGCAGTAAGGCGAACTCCTCGTCAAGTAAAAAAGTTTCGTCTAGTTCAGCAAAGTCTTCTTCGTCTTCGAAAACGCCCTCAAGTGCGAGCAGTGCTAAGGCTATATACGACGAGAAAAATAACACCATGAAGGACCCTCGCGACAACAAGACCTACAAGACCGTGAAAATCGGCGATCAGGTTTGGATGGCGGAAAACTTGAATTATAATTCGTGCTTTAGCTATTGCTATGGTGAAGAACCTTCATACATGCAAAATAGTAACCCTGGCTTATGCAATAAGTACGGTCGTCTTTACAAGTGGGAAGCTGCAACGGAGGCTTGCCCTGGCGGTTGGCACTTGCCCTCTAAGGATGAATTTGAAACCTTGATCCAAACAGTCGGCGGTAGCGATAATGCGGGGATAAAGCTCAAGTCTGTTGACGGCTGGAAATTTGAGAAAAAAGAAACGGTCGGAACGGATGAGTATGGTTTTTCTGCCCTCCCTGGAGGCTACAGAATGGAATATGATTTTAGTGGTTATATCTCTCAGAATGTTAAATCGTACGATTTTATTGGTGACAAGACTGCGGCGTATTTCTGGAGTTCTACGGAAGATATTGAATCGTCGACTAGACTTGATCGCAACAGTATTCTGGTCGATCACGCGTTTAGCATGTTTTTGGATAATCGTTACGCATCGGCTGATATTGGGGGCGAGCCGATGGATAATGCATTGTCCGTCCGTTGCATTCTGGATTCCAAAACTTCGTCTAATGAAAAGTCTAGCAGTAGCAAGGCAAACTCTTCTTCTAGCGCAAAGTCTTCTTCATCTGCGAAATCGGGGAGCTCTGTAGCTGTGCCCAAAGGCTGCAAAACTTCAACTAAAGATAATTGCGTGTATGGCGAACTGGTAGATGACCGCGACGGACAAACTTACAAGACCGTGAAAATCGGTGACCAGTGGTGGATGGCCCAGAACCTGAATTACAGAAGAGAGGCAAAATACAAAAACGATTATTGCTATTGTTACAATAATTCAAAAGATAAATGCGATAAGTTTGGGCGCTTATATGTATGGACTGCAGCTGCGGACGCTTGTCCCGATGGATGGCATCTGCCATCCACAGCGGAATGGAAAACCTTGATTGACGCGGTGGGGGGCGAAGAAGTCGCTGGCATAACACTCAAGACGAGTGGATGGAATCGCGGTGGCGATGCGACTGATGCTTTCGGTTTTTCTGTGCTTCCGGCAGGTTACAGGGACTGGCTCTACCAAGACGATTATTACGAGGAGGGGTATCAAGCGCTCTTTTGGAGTTCTAATGAATATGAAAACAGTAGTGGATGCGTGTATTTTCAGAGTGTGTATGATGGTGCGGATATCCGCTCTGGAAACAAAGACGACGGCTATTCTGTTCGTTGCGTGATGGATGTCGAACCTAAAATTATAGAACCCCCGGTTATTATAGTGCCCGAGGCAAAAGCCTGCAAAACAAAAACTAAAGATGAATGCGAATATGGCACGCTAACGGATTCTCGTGACAAACAAACTTATAAAACCGTGAAGATAGGTTCGCAGATTTGGATGGCTGAGAATCTTAATTTTGAGACGAATAGTTCCTATTGCTTCAACGACTCCGCTAAGTACTGCTCCAAGTACGGTCGCCTTTACACTTGGGCCGCAGCAATGGACAGTGCTGGCGTATGGAGTGAAAACGGCAAAGGCTGCGGTTATCAAAAAACGTGTACACCCACCTATCCAGTGCAGGGGGCGTGTCCCAGTGGCTGGCATTTGCCTACGAAGGCTGAATATGATACTTTGTTTGCCGCAATTGGCGGCTCCGAGACTGCAGGTGAAAAACTCAAATCAACTTCTGGTTGGTCTGAAGGCGGTAACGGTACGGATGATTATTCCTTTTCGGCGTCGCCTGCTGGATACAGGTTTATCAATGGAATATATCCCATTTACAGCGAGATTGGCTATCTCGGGGTCCTATGGACCTCTACAGAGGCCGAAAGCGATGAGTGGTGCGATGAGACTTGCAGAAGAGTCGTCGCGTGCAATGTGTCTTTGACAAGCTTAAACGATGATTCATTTGTGGGCAACACGGGTAAGGACAATGCATTTCCAGTCCGCTGCGTCAAAAATTAGCAAGCCGAGTGTCGCGGGAAAGCTTGCTTTCCCATGACCGAGGCGAAGCGATTTGCACTACGAAGTAGTGCAAAGACTAGCAAATCGAGTGTCGCAGAAAAGCAAAAAAGGCCGCGATTAATCGCGGTCTTTTTGATGGTGCATAGCGCGTAATTACTTGACAGATGCAGTCAGCAGCTTTGTAATCGCAGCGACGTATTCAGCGGGGTTCGGGAGCGGAGAGCCTTCGGCAAGCAAAGCCTGACCGTAGAGGGCCTTCGGCCAATCGCCAAGATCTTCGTTCGCTTCGGCCTTCTTCTTGAGCATTTCGCAAATCGGGTGTGTCGGGTTGATTTCCAGAATACGCTTGCTCTTCGGCAAGTTCTTCTGGCCCATAGCCTTCATCATGCGTTCCATCTGGGCGCTCATCGCATCTTCGCTTGTCACGAGGCAGCAAGGGCTGTCTTTGAGGCGGCTAGACACGCGGACTTCTTTGATGTTTTCGTCCAAGACCTTCTGCAAGTTTTCGCAGAGACCCTTGAAAATGCCCTTGTTCTCTTCTTCGGCCTTCTTTTCTTCTTCGGTCTTTTCGAAGTCCACATCGCCACGGGAAATGTCGTGGAACTTCTTGTCGCCGAATTCCGTGAGGCTAGACATCATGAATTCATCAATGCCGTCGCTCATGAGCAACACTTCGTAGCCCTTGGCCTTGAAGGCTTCGAGCATCGGGTTCGACTTGATGGCGTTCTTGTCGCCCACGAGGTAGTAGATTTCCTTCTGACCTTCCGGCATGCGCTTTACGTATTCGTCGAGGCTAACGAGAGCGTCGCCTTCGGTCTTGGTGCTTTCGAAACGGAGCAACTTCTTGAGTTCATCAAGATGTTCCCAGTTCATGTAGAAGCCTTCCTTCAAGACCATGCCGAGTTCACGCCACCAGGCGTTGTACTTAGCGACATCCTTGTCAGCCATGTTCTGCAAGGCGTCGAGCACCTTCTTAATCACATGCTTGCGGATGTTCGTGATAATCTTGTTGTTCTGCAAGATTTCACGGGACACGTTCAACGGCAAGTCTTCGCTATCCACCACACCGCGCACAAAGCGGAGCCACGGCGGCAGCAGGTCCTTGCAGTCGTCCATGATAAAGACTTTTTTCACGTAGAGCTTGAGGCCGTGCAGAGCGTCGTTGTGCCAAATGTTGAACGGAGCCTTTGACGGAATGTACACAAGGCTCCAGAATTCCTGGGAACCTTCGGCGTGGCTGTGGCTCCAAGCGGCCGGTTCGTCGGCTTCGTGGCTGATGACGTTGTAGAAATCCTTGTACTGTTCTTCGGTGACTTCCTTTTCGCTCTGGCGCCACAAAGCGGTCTTGTCGTTCAAACGTTCTTCGGGCTTTTCTTCAAGTTCGCCCTTGTCGTTCTTCGTTGCTTCCGGATGGAAGTAAATGCCGTAGCTCACGAAACCGCTATACTTTTGGACGATGTCCTTGATCTTCCATTCGCTCGCGAAATCTTCGGCGTCTTCGTCATCCTTCAGATACAAAGTAATCTTGGTGCCGACCTTGTCGAGCGGGGCTTCAGAAATTTCGAAATCGCCCGTGCCTTCGGAGCTCCACAGGTAACCCTGAGTTTCACCGGCCTTCAAGGTCAACACTTCAACCTTCTTCGCGACCATGAACACGGAGTAGAAACCCACACCGAACTGACCGATGAGATCGACGCTGCCCTTGTCGGCATCTTTCAAGTTCTTGATGAAGTTCTTGGTGCCGCTACGAGCGATTGTACCCAAGCAGTTGATCAAGTCTTCCTTGTTCATGCCGATACCGTTGTCTTCGACAACGAGGCGCTTGCCTTCCTTGTTCACCGAAATATCGATGCGCAACTGAGTGCCCACCGGGAGGAGGCTGGAGTTCGAAAGCGAGAGGAAACGACGCTTGTCGAGTGCATCTGCTGCGTTAGAAACCAATTCACGGAGGAAAATTTCCTTGTTGCTGTAAAGAGAATGAATCATCAAGTTCAGCATGTCGCGAACTTCGGTCTGGAACTCCATCTTTTCTGTTGCCATTTTAATCTCCTGTTAAATTTTTAAGCAATCCCGCAATTTTGATGTTTCAAATTGAAACTAAAGGGCGGTTTTGTTTTGTTTCCGCGCTAGTATATGCAAGAACCGTGCCAATGATTTGAAAAGTTCCCATGAAAAAAGAGGGGGGGGAACTCCCCTCGGAAAAAGATTAATTATTTATATGAATCAGAAAGGAAGGTATTATGCAGTAAACATCGACATTATCATATATAATGCAGTATTTTCAACTTTAACCAATATGTACCAACAAAAGATGAAAAGCAATGTTTTCGTGAACCAATGTTTACAATTTGATGCTTTTATTACTTTTTTACATATTGCAATGTTGGCTATGATTGCAATGATGATAAGCGGTATCCAAAGAATATTCATATATTAATCTCTTGCTTATGTTTGGTTTTCACTTCGCTCAAAAAGAGCCCCTATAAGACCTATTTTTGAATATACCTTATTTTATGAGTCTTTGTCAGCTCTTGTAATTCAATAGTTGACAAAATAAACGATTTTGCTAACGGTTGATTGCAGAACAACCAATCGCCTCGGTCATGACAACTTTTGCGAGCAAAGTTGTCGCGACTCTCGGCTTAAAGTTGTTTGCAAAATTTGCAAAGTTTCACTTTTTGAGAAATCGCTGTTGTAGATTAGAACCTCCAAATTTAATGGAGGTATATATATGAACATAAAGGCGTCCGTTATGATGTCTATGCTCGTGAGACAAATGAAAATGGAGAAGCAATCCGTTCTTTTGATTTGGAATAGCATCCAAGGCGAATGTCGCGGCAGACCGCTTGCGGGCTGACATGACTGAGCCGCAGATGCAGACGCCGAGGGCGTCAAATGCAGATAGTCAATCCATTAAGTAATCGCATTTTCAAAAATTTTTGAGCTTCGCTCCAAATCCGCTGCGGCTCGGAAATGCCCAATAAGTTGGTCACTTCTCTCGCTTTGCAAGATTTATTATTTTTAATAAGTACGAGGAGTTCTCTAATCCCGTCGTGAAGGCTTACATGAAGTATTTTGCGACTAGGAACGCAGATTCTCGTGAAACAGAAACAATCAACGACCAAGTGTCTTTTTACAAAGCCGACACTCTCATAAGGAACAAGTATATGACTTACGAATTTGACCTTCATGAAAGCAAGGAAGAAGGAAGGGCTGAAGGCATTGCTCAGGCAAAACTCGAAATGGTCGATGCGATGCTGGCTAACGATATTCCTATTGAAAAAATTGCCATCATTTCGGGTATTCCGCAAGAAGAAATTTTAAAGCGTAGCGCTCAGCACTGATGTCACTAAAAGAATGACGATTATCTAAAAACTTTCTAAAAACGAAAAACGCCCGTTCACTATCCTGTGAACGGGCGCTTTGCGTATAAAGTCTATTACAGCAAAATCAATCCGAGAATACCCACGGCCCAGACGTACCAGGCGAAGTGCTGGAACTTGCCCTTTTGGACAAAGTTCATGAGCCACTTGAGGGCGATGACGCCGAAGATGAATGCGACGATCATGCCGACCAAAAGTTCTGGGGTAAAGTTACCAGCTTCGGCGCATTTGGCTGCTTTTTCTGGATTTTCCAAAGCCATCTGGGCGACTTTTTCGACGTTCTGGCACTTAAACCACTTGATGCAATCAAGGAAAGCTGCACCGCCAACGGCAGGAATGCTCATGAGGAAGCTGAATTCGCCGGCGTACTTGCGGTTCACGCCCATGAACATCATGGCGCTGATGGTCGAACCGCTACGGCTGATGCCCGGGATGCAGGCGATGCCCTGCACGGTGCCGGTCACGAGTGCGCGCCACCAGTTCATCTTGACGCCTTCGTTATCCGGGTGCTTGGCGCCGGTCGGGCCCCACTGCGATGTGAAAAGCAAAAGACCGGTGAAAAGTTCTGCAACGCAGACGGCACGCGGGTTTTCGAACAGGCTTTCGAGTGCATCCTTGAAGCCGAGGCCGATCATTGCCGTCGGGATGCTTGCGAGAATAATGTAGCCCGCTTCGCGGAGCTGGTCGCGATCGCGACGGAGGCAACCGACGATGATGTCCGTAATCTTCTTGTGGAACACCACGAAGATCGAAAGCAGCGTGCCTGCGTGGAGCATGATGTCAAAGAACATGCCCGCTTCGTTCATGTTTAAAAGTTCGTGCCCGAGCACTAAATGGCCGGAGCTGGAGATGGGGAGAAATTCGGCGAGGCCCTGCAAAAGGCCGAGAATGATAGATTCGAACATAGTAAGCTAAATGTAGTAAATTAGTTGGCGGAACTATTACTATCTTCACAGCCATGAGCAAGCGTTTTCTCCTTTGTTTTCACGATTTTAGCGTCTGGAACTACCAGAAAGTGACCCCGATTCTTGATGAACTCAAGGAATTAGTCGGTGGGCCTTTTAGCTTACTCGTGATTCCCGATACGGAGAACGCAACGCCCGAAGCTGTAGAAAATTTTCGCGCGACTTTGGCCAAGCTCAAGTCCGAAGGATTTGAACTTGCTCTGCATGGCTTTAAACATAAGGCGGAATTCAGCCAGGGCCGCAGTTATGCGGGTCTCGTGGGTATGAACCTCACGGGTGGCGAGGCTGAATTTGCGGGGCTTTCCGAGTACGAATCGAGCCGCCTTTTGCAAGCGGCTCTGGAATCCTGGAAAAAGCTATTCGCTGATGAAAACGGAAATGCTGAAGCTCCTGTTGCGTTTGTCCCGCCGACGTGGTTTAGCAACAAGTTCTTGCCAGGGCAAGTCCGTGCAGAAAAAATGTTGTACGAAGACCGCTTTTCTTTGACTACCACTGAAGGTGTCCGCTATGCATCGCCGGTGGCGAGTTTTGCGGGCATTCCAAAATCAACGGAAAAGGCTGCTTTTGTCTATGCCGAAGGAATCTTAAAAATCCCGTTCGGCGTTCCTCGTATTGCCGTCCATCCTGTGGATTTCCCACGTCTGAACGACAAGATTCGTGACCTTATTCGATTAGCGCTTGGCAGAAAGCGCTGCCTCACGCTTTATCGCGATCTTTAAAATCCAGGAATTGTAATTTCCTTTTTGGTCTTGCGCTTAGAATCGTCGGTGATTTCGATAGAGATTGTTTCACCTGCATCGGGGAGTGCATCGCCGAGGAGGATGATTTCGCGCGGTTCTGAATCGTATTCCGCTGCAATCCACTTGTTGCCGTACTTGACCGTAATGGCGTTTCCGTCTGGAATTCCTGCATATCTAGCATAAAGCGGAATCTTGAGTGCCGATTGGTACGTCCCTCCGACGAGCGTTTCTGCCCAGTAGGGGAATCCGAGCGAGAACCCGTCTTCGTCAGAAATGTTGGCGAGGTCTCTAAGTTCATTTGTTGATGCGCAACGGTTCTTGGAGCCGGTTTGCTTTTCGAAATAGAACCAACGGCGGGTTGTTTCGCCAAGCCAGTAAAGCGGTGCCGGATTGTCTTCGTTTTCAATGCAGACATTCCACTTGCCGTAGAACTGCAATCCCTTCGGATGGAATTCATAGAAGTCTACGCTGTCGGTCTGGTTGCGCGTAACGGCGAGAACGCGCTGCGAAGTATCGCCAACAACCGGAATCCCCGAAATCTTCTGCGAAATTTTAACGTTGCCTACTTTAGTATACCAGTTGATGCTTGTCTTGTATTTGCCATATGGGTAAATCGAAATGAGTTCGTTCACTCCGCGACCGGTGCCCGTGGCTGCGGCATCAGCGCTGTATTGAATGAACCTTGTTTCTGGGAATGTCTCGACGATTTTTCCAATCGGGAGCGGCTTACTGTGGTCAAAGATCTTGCAGAGGTCGTTATTGATGACTTGTTCGTCTTTGTTTAGTGCCGCAAACTTGTAACCGGATTCGCAGCGGTAAATGTCAAGCATGCTCTTGCTCAAGAACGTGTAAAGCGGGGTGTTCTGATTTTGTATGAGAACGAGTTTGCCGTTATCCTTGCAGGACTGGTGGAAATTGAATTCGCGTTTAATGATGTGTCCGCTAAAGTCTTCAATTTCGAGTCTGTATGTGGAAATGGGTCCGAGCTTTGCGTTGATGTAATGCCAGTCGCCTGCGGTGTCCGCTTCTTCAGCCCAAAGGAGCTCGTTGCGGATGTCGAGCATCTTTTTGTAGTTGAGCGTGTCCATGACTTTGCTGTAGATTTTGTCGTCGTAACGCCACAATTCAAGACGGCGGATCGCCATCGGATTTTCTTTGGGTTCGCGGCTGTAATCTGCAATCTTTATTGCCATGGACAAGTTAAATTCGTTCTTGACGGGGGTTTCTGCACAACCGTTGCGGAGCGCTTCGTCAGTTGTAAGGGCGAGTTCGTTCCCTTGCCATACGGCAACTCCAAAAATCTGCGGTGCTATGGTGTCGAGGCATTTGACGCCGAGTTGACAAGGCGATGTGACGTCGTCTTTATTCAAACGGACTTCAAGATGCAAATGCGGATTGCCGATTCCGGTACTCCCGGCGAATGTGAGAGTGTCACCCTTGCGGAATCGAATGTTAGGCTTGATGGAAATGTCGTTACTCTTGGTGGCGTACTGCTTTTGTTTGATTAGGTCTTCTATGGCTTGGGTGAAACTACTCTGGTGAGCGAAAACCCAGGTCTTTCCGCTATTGCCTTCGTAGAACATGACTTTGCCGTAACCAAAGGGGGAAGTCTTGATCTCTTTGATGTAGCCGTTTTCAGGGGCGTAGATGGGCCAACCTTCTTCCATTTGTGTGGAGTAGTCGATGCCAGCGTGGTAGCGTGTGCCACGGTTTTCGCCGAAAGACGATGTCAGGTAGGCATCACGATTGAACGGGTCGTAAGTGAACGGTTCAACGTACGATTCCGAAATCAATTCGGCAGGTGGGGCGTTTCTTTCGGAAAAGTCCGTGTTGTCGAGCTTGGCGCCTCTTTGTGTGGCGATGCAGTCTTCGTATGCAAAGGCATCCATCTTGGATGCGTCGCAGACAATGTTTGGATTTGTGCCGGCAAAGCTTAATGCGCATCCGGCGGAGAGTAAGAGTGACGAAATTTTTGTAAGCCTGACCATAGTGTTGAATAAAATACAAAAATATTATTTTATAATAACGACGTTGTTGGAAAAGTAGTGCCTTTTTCCCTATAATTATCGTGGGAGTTGTTTATTTTGTAAATAGGAAAAATAAATTGTTGCAAAAAAGAAAAGACCCGCTTTTTAGCGAGTCTTTTTAGTGGAGCTAAGGAGAGTCGAACTCCTGACCTCCTGCATGCCATGCAGGCGCTCTACCAACTGAGCTATAACCCCGAGGACGCGCACAAATATAGAATGAATAGATGTACGTGTCAAGGGTGGATGTCGAAAAAAATGAAATTTTTTTCGACACTGCCTACTGTTTACTTCTTAAGCCTTTTCGATTGTGACGGATTCAATGATCACGTCGTCGTACGGGCGGTCCATACGGTCGGTATCGACACCGGCGATCTTGTCGAGCACTTCGAAACCTTCATAGAGCTGGCCGAATACGGAGTAACCGTCAGCCGGGCCCGGACCGCACTGTTCGTGGTCAAGGAAGTGTACGTTGTTGCCATGAACGATGAAGAACTGGCTGCCGATGGAGTGCGGCATGGAGGTCTTTGCCCAGCTGAGTGCGCCACGGACGTGGGTGAGGCGGCTGTCGTACTTGTCGCCAATGGTAGAGCCCGGCCCCTGAGCGGCGTGGCCGCCGGTACCGTTTTTACGGGTGAAGTCGCCACCCTGGATCATGAAGTCCTTGATGATTCGGTGGAACGGAGCGCCATCGTACTTGCCCTGCTTTGCAAGTTCAATGAAGTTTGTTGCACATTCGCCGACGATTTCTTCGAAAAGGCGGAGTTTCATGGTGCCATGGTTGGTTTTCATGATGGCGATGGTTTCGCCTGCCTGCGGTTTGTCTAACTGATTAAATGCCATTTGGGGCTCCTGTAACTAGTGTTTTTTTGCCTATATATATAAAATTAAGGGGGTGTTTTACAACTAGCTAAGGTAAATAGCCCCTAAAAAAACTACATTCACCTAAAAATATGGTCAGGAAATTAAAAGACTGAAGATTAACGATTAATAACTAAGACTGTTTTATGAATGATAACTGCAAAAAAGTAAGCGAGCTTCTGACAGCGCAGACGATGGAATTTGCGCTGGACGAGATGGCGGCGAAGATTGCGAAGATGCATCCGTCCGCAGACAACATGATTGTGCTCGGCATGGCTAGCCGTGGTATTCCGCTGGCAAAAAAGCTCACCGAGCGTCTTTCTCAGAAATTTGGCAAGCCTATCGAAATGGGTAGCCTCGATGCCACGTACTACCGTGACGACTTCCACTACCGCAAGAAGGTGGCGACTGAAATGCGCTTTACCGAAATGCCTGCTTCTGTGGAAGGCAAGACGGTTATCCTCGTGGATGACGTGCTATACACGGGTCGTTCGGCTTTGGCTGCTATGCGTTCCATCTTGGACCTTGGTCGTCCGGCGGCTATCCGCCTTTGTGTGCTCGTGGACCGCGGACATCGTGAACTTCCGATTGCTCCGGATTGTGTGGGTCTTACGGTCGAAACCGCTAGGAACCAGGAAGTCCGCGTGGCGATTGAACCTATTGATAAAGAAAATTCCGTTTATCTCGTAGAAGTGGAGGCGTAAAGTGAGCGCTTTGGAAATTAAACACCTGTTTGGACTTCGTGGAGTGTCCAAGCATGATATCCGTCTGATTCTGGACCATGCAAAACAGTTCCGCGAAATTCTCGAACGCCCGGTCAAGAAAGTGCCGAGCCTCCGGGGCATGACGGTCGTGAACTTGTTCTTCGAGAACAGCACCCGTACGCGCACCAGCTTTGAACTTGCCGAAAAGCGCCTCTCTGCCGATACGGTGAACTTCGCAAGTTCGAATTCCAGCGTCAAGAAGGGTGAATCGCTCGTCGATACGCTCCGCAACATCGAAGCCATGAAGATTGACATCGTGGTCGTCCGTCATAAGGGGACGGGTGTGCCGAAGTTCCTTGCCGATAACAGCAAGGCAATCATCGTGAACGCTGGCGACGGTGCCCATGAACACCCGACGCAGGCACTCCTCGACATGCTGACAATCGAAGAAAAGCTCGGAACGCTCGAAGGCAAGAACGTCACGATTATTGGCGATATCCGCCATAGCCGTGTCGCTCGCAGTAACCTCTGGGGTATGTCCACGATGGGCGCTCATGTGACGCTCTGCGGACCTTCGACGCTTGTACCGCGCAATACGGACCTCATGAACCACGTGACGTGGGAACCTGACGTGAAGAAGGCTGTTGCCAATGCCGACGCTATCATTGCGCTTCGCTTGCAGAAAGAACGCATGGATGACGCTCTCCTCCCGAGCATGCGCGAATACCGCAATACGTTCGGCATTACGGAAGAACTCCTTGAATGCGCTAAGGACAAGGTCATCATCATGCACCCGGGTCCAATCAACCGCGGCGTGGAACTCGATTCCGACATCGCCGATGGCGAACATTCTGTTATTCTTGATCAGGTGACCAACGGTGTTGCCGTCCGTATGGCCGTTCTCTTCCTTTTGGCTGGAGGTCGCAACAATGAAAATGCGTAAACCTTGTAAAGGTCGTCTTGTGAATGTCGTTCTGAAAAATGCAAAGTTCTGGAACGGCAAGTCTTTTGAACTTCAGAACGAAGTTCGCCTGAACGCTTGCGAAACGTCCGAAACGGTTGAATTTGACTGCAATGGCGCGCTTGTGATGCCGGCCCTCTTTGGCCTTGGCATTGACTTTATGGAACCGCTTCGCGATGACGTCTATACGTTTGCCGATGGCTTTGATGCCTTGCGCAAGGGTGGTTTCTACGGTGGCCTTTACGAAAGTGCTGCAAACCCGATTGACGATGCCGACAAGTTCACGGCGATGGTGAACCGCTTCAAGTCCGAAGAACGCGGCGAAGATGCTTTTGATATCAAGTTCCTCGGCGCCTATAGCAAGGGCTTTGGCACGGATAGTTTGGCTGAAATGGTCGAACTTGCAGAAGCCGGTGTCGCTGGCTTTGGCGATGGTAATGGCGTAATCCCGCACTCTCGATTCCTCCGTCTGGCGATGGAATACGGCAAGATGACGGGCAAGCGCTTCTTCTTCCAGCCGATGGACAAGACGCTCCGCCACAGCGGTTGCGTTCACGAAGGCGCCTATTCCGACATGCTCGGCATGAAGGGTATTCCGCGCATTGCAGAAACGATTGCCACCTATACGGTTCTTGAAACGGCTCGATTCCTCCAGGTGCCGGTACACTTCAAGCAGGTCACTTGCGGTGAAACTCTTGAACTAGTCCGTAACGCCCGCAAGAACGGTATCGATGTCACTTGCGATGTGAATTTGTACCACTTGCTCTTGGATGATTCCTGCCTCGAAACGCTCGATTCCGCATACCACATTCTCCCGCCGATTCGTTCGGCTGCAGACCGTGAAGCCTTGTGGCAGGGCGTTGTCGATGGAACCGTCAATGCGATTAGCGTGAACCACACGCCGGTGCTCCGTCAGGATACGGTTGTGAACTTCGAAGATTCTGTGCCGGGCGCACTTTCCCTGGAAGTTGCACTCCCTGCTATTTGGAACAAACTTGTGGCCAGTGTCGGCGAAGCTCGTGCTATCGAACTCCTTTCGACCGCTCCTGCTCGTTTGGCGGGTGCAGAATCCGCTCACGAAAGCGTGGTGGTGCTTGCTCCGGAAAAAACGCACAAGGTTCTCGAAAGCGACTTTGCGGGCCACGTCTGCAATTCTCCGCTCACGGGGAAGGTTCTGTCGTCGTCGATTCTTGCAAGCTACATCAACGGTGTCTGGACGGAGTTGTAGTGAGGTCTGATGACTAGCGAGCTTCAAGAAGTCTGGAAATTTTTCCAGTCCTACATTCTTCCGGTTCTTCCGTTTGTAGCGCTTGTGCTGATTGAAATGCAGCTCATGTACAAACGTCGCGAAAATGAAGTGATGTTTGGTACAGAAGCGTTCGACGAGAAAATCAAGGCGTTTGATTTTACGCCAAAGGAAATAGAGACTCTGGATGAGTTGGTGCGTTCCTCCAAGTTCGAAAACAAGGATGCCGTGCTGAATTCTTCAGGACTCTTTGAAGCCGCTGTCTCGGAATTTTATCGCATTCGTAATGTATTTTCTGTTCCAGAAGAAACGCTCGATGCGATTGCCGGTCTCAGGCGCAAGATGGAATTTTCTGGCTCCAATCCTTTGTCCATGGTCTGTTCGACAAGGCAGTTCAATGTCGGCGATAAAGTGGACTTGGAATTGGAAAACGGACAAATTTTCAGACGAGTGCCTATTCTGGAACGTTCGGAAAAAACATGGAGCGTTCAGATTGAAGGTTCACATTCTTTAGCCAAGATGATACAAGGTTCTCATGCGCTCATCCGCTGGACTCGAATGAACGATGCCGTTTATTCTAAAAGAATGATTGTGTTTTCGGCGACTCCCGAAAAAGTTGTTTTTACCCACTGCGACCAGCTCGACAAGGAGCAGTTGCGTAAGTGGGTCCGTGAAGTTGTCGATTTCCCTGTGAAGGCGATGTTCCCGAACGGCGAGGTGCACATGGGGCGCCTTTACGACCTTTCTGCTGGTGGTATTCTTCTGGGATTGGAAGAAGACTGCAAACCGAATCAGCAGATTTCTATTTCGTTTAACTTGCCGACGTTTGGAGTTCAGAACGTGGATGTCAAGATTTTGAACAATCTTGGACATCGGAACCCGGCTTATCCACAGTACAATTCCATCTCGGCGGTATTCACAGGTGCCTATGCCTGGACGCAAGAACGAGTCCTTCAGTACATTTTTGAGGTCACTCGTAAAACAAAGTCAAAGAAAAACGGGGGAAATAGCGAAATAACTTAGATTTATGTGTTTTTGTGATGATTTTTCGCTTGACATTCGATGTTTATGAAAGTAAAATTTACATAGTATTGTTTCCTATCGGAGTTTATTTTGGCTTTAGGGTTGATTGCTAGAATTCGTGGAGAGCGCGAAACTGTTGGCATAGATGTTGGCCACTACAGCATCAAGTACGTTAAGGTCTATCATGATGCTAACGGTAAAAGAATTGTGCGCGAAGTGGATTTGGAACCTGTACCTGCAGGCTCCATCATCAATGGTCTTATCCAAAGACGTGATTCCGACGATTTGACTACAGATAAAGGGGCGAAGAAAGAGAAGGACGGCTTCGACAAGTTGGGCGAAGCTTTCTCCAAGCTTATGCTTCGTCACCCGATTGATGAGACTGTGGATGTCGTTGCTTCCGTGAACTGCGGAGCCGGTGAAGGTGGTGTTCTTGTGGACCGCCTCTCGATCAAGGTTCCGAAGAACGGAAACGAAGAAGCCATTATCGTTCAGACCGCCCAGTCCCGTCCGCCGTTTGATGACCAGGACAACGTTCTGGACTACGAGGTTGTTTCTCGTGAAGGCGACGAAGTCAAGGTCAATGTGGTCGCTGCAAAAAGCTCCATGCTCGATTCCTGGGCTCAGTTCTTTACCCGCAAGGGTATTCGACTGTCAGCGCTGGATGTCGATATCTTTGGCTTGTTGAATTCATTTGTCATGACAGCTTCTGATGAAGAACGTAAGAAGACAACCGCTATCTTCAATATCGGCGATAACAAGATGAGCGTGGGCTTCATTCAGGATGGCGCTTTCCACTCCGTGCGATCCATGAATGGCGGTTCGTTGAATGTTATTATAAACAAACTTTCTTCAAGTCTTGACATTACTGCCGAAAAGTGTCATGAGATGTTCGAAAAGAACGACTTGAAGGTTATCGACAATGTGGCTATATCCGTTCTTGAAGACGCCATGAAGGTTGCTTTCGAAGAACTGATGTCTCAGATTACATTTGGTATCCGCTATCATTCTTCCGCAGAAGACTCCCGTCCGCTCGAAAGAATTTTGATCGGTGGCGGTGGTGCCGCAGTTCCTGGGCTTTTGCAGTATATCGCTGAAAAGACTGGGATCGAAACGGCGACGGTCAATCCCTTCCGCTCTGTGGAATGCGACTCCAGCGTGGTCGACAAGGATGGCATGTCTATCGCCCTCTCTAACATTTACGCCCCGGCTTTGGGACTTGCAATGAGGAAGTTCTAATGGCTACGAAAAAGAATAAGGGTGCCAACAAGGCGCTTGCAATTAATATCAACCTTTTGCCGGGTGAACACCGCAAAAAGCAAAAGGACTTGACATGGCTTACCGACCGCCGTGTTGTTTGGCCGACTGTTATTTTCATTGTTTCCATTTTTGCGGCACTGTTCGTTTATGCCTACACGCTGGAATCTATTTCTAGCCTGGAAGCTGAACTCCAGTCTGTGCGTGCTGCCGTTGAACGCGAACGCCCGCTGCTCAAGAAGATAAGCGAACTTGAAAAGAACCAGTCCATTATCAATACAAAGATCAATGCGCTCAAGTCTATCCAGATCAGCAAAAAGCGCTGGGTGGTGCTGTTTGAAAACATATCTTCTGTGTTGCCGCCTAACATGTGGCTCTTGAGTCTTTCCCAGGTCAGCGAGTTCAATCTCGAAATGAAGGGAACGACGTTTGACTTTTCCGAGGTTGCCGAATACATGGTCAAGCTCGAAAAGCAGATGAGTGTAGAGAAAGTCTCGCTTGTCTCTATCTCCACGACAAAGGTTGATGGCGACGAAGCCTACAGCTTTACACTCAAGGTCGAACTCAAGAAAGACCTTGGAGAGGAGGGGTGATATGGGCAACCTTAATATAGACTTTAAGGACAAAAAGAATATATACTGCATTGTGATGATTGTAATCATCCTTTTGGCAGGGTATTCTGTCTATACGTATATTTGGGATCCGTTCGTTCTCGAAGAAGAAAATCTTCAGAGCCAGCTGCAATCGGCTCAGAAAGAATTGGACAAGATTAATTCCAAGAAACACCGCGTGGCGGAACTCGAAATGCAGCTCGCGCAGGCAGAAAAGGACTTTCAAAAGCTGAAGGAAATGTTCCCGGAAGAAGAAAAGGTGCCGCTCCGTTTGCAGGACCTTTACTCCGTGCTTCGCAGCTCTGGTGTGCAGATCCAGAAGTTCAATCCGGAAGGACGTTCCGAAAGGGAACACTACGTCGAGAACCGTTATTCCATTGCGGTCAACTCCGGTTACCACATGCTCGGTTACCTGTTTGCTGAAATTGCAAACTTCAATTACCCGACAGCTATTACGAACTTGAGACTTTCTCGCTATTCAGGTATTGCAGCTGAAGTGCAGAAAGCTGAAACTCACGGTTGGACTCCGATTACCATGTCGGTGAACTTCAACTTGACCACTTATACATCCAAGAAGGTTGGCAAATAATGAAATGCAAGTTCCTTCTTATGCTTTTGTCTAGTGCCGTTGCTTTGCAGGCGGCACTGATTAAGGATGTCCGCTTTGATTGTTCAAAGAATTGCCAGATGGTATTCCAGTTTGCCTCTGACAAGAATTTGCCGACATTCTTCCAGAAATACGATAATACCTCCAAGACTTTGACGGTTGGTTTTTCTGAATCGGACTTTGCTCTTGGTACAGGTGATTACGATGTCGATGGTTCTTCGCCGTTTATTCGTTCCATGAGCGTTTCTAAGGAACTGTATCGCGGCATGAACTTCTTGATGATCCGTATGCCGGTGGGCGCGTCCGTCAATTCGGACAAGAACGCCATTGCACTCGACAAGTCTCGTTTCCTTTTGAAGTTTGCTGGCAAGAACGGCAAATCCTGGACGCTTTCGAAGCTTTATGCAAGCAAGAAGGCTGCTGCCGAAAAGGCTGCCCGCGAAGAGGAAAAGCGCCTTGCTGCAGAACGTAAGGCTGCTGAAAAACAGGCTCTCTTAGACCGCAAGGCTGCCGAAAAGCAGGCTGCTCTTGACCGTAAGGCCGCCCGTGAAGAAGAAAAACGTTTGGCAGCAGAACGTAAGGCCGCCGAAAAGGCCGCCCGTGAAAATCTTGCTCAGGCAGCTGCAGCTCCGGCTGTAGGTGCATCCGCCTTGCTTCCGGGACTTAAGGAAATGACGGTGCTTATCGGCTCTGGCATGGAACAATTCCGACTGGTTGCCGATTCCCATCTGAAGATTAGCCAGGTTTCTGCACCGAACGCTTCCTTTGTGATTAAGGTGGCAATTGATGGTCCTGAACGCTCTCCGGTGTTCAAGGTAAGCGCAGGTTCTCTTGTGAAGTCCGTGTTCTGGGATATGGACGGTCTCAATATCCAGCTTTCCGCTGAAGCTCGCCCTGCCGTCTTGGTGCAGGAGGGTGCCTTGATTTTGCAGACTTCCGAAAATGCGGTTCGCCGTGATGGCTTTGTTTTCTGGAGCGCTCGTCCGAATGGTATTTATGTCCGTGACTGGATGAAGTCTCCAGATGCCGTTCCTGAATTCTCGGACTTTGTCAAGGCTTACGAAAAGGACAGCAAGAAGGTTGTCTCTAGTACGCAGACGTTCCATTTGCGCCCTGTCCTGCGCGAATTGATTGTCGTTGCTGACGAAACGGAATTCTATGCGGCTCCGAGCGAAAAGGCTCAAGTCATGCAGCGTGTGGTCTTTGGCGACCGCCTTGTGAATATGGACTTGAACGGACTCTATCGCAAGGTTCAGGTGGGCAATAAGATTGGTTACGTGAACCGCCGTGCGGTAAGCTTTACGGATGAACTTTCTGCCGTGCAGATGGAACGCTTGAAGAAGGTGGACCAGGAACGCGGCGATATGCTGACGCAGGGCATGAAACCTGCTGGAAGCGCTCTTGATGAACTTTACGAAGACCGCGTGACTTACAGCTCTTTCGGTCGTCGTGACCCGTTTGTTGAAATCAAGGGTTTGGTCGAAGAAGGTATCAACATCGACCAGGTTGAATTGGTGGGTATCATTTGGGAAGCCGAGGAGCCGGTGGCTATTCTCGTCGAATCCAAAAATCCGAGTGTATCTTACACGCTTAAGGAAGGCGATAAGATCATGAACGGAAAAGTTCTTAAAATTACACAAACTGATGTGCTCTTCTTGATTCAAGAATTCGGGGTGAGCCGTCGCTACTCTATGGGTCTTCCCGATAAATTTGGGGGTCAAAAGTGAAAAAGCTGACTAAAATTCTGACGATTCTTATCATGGTGGCAAGCTTTGCTACTGCGTGGGCTGCTCCTGCCGAAGGCTCTGTTGCCCCGAATAAGAAACTATATGACTTTAACTTCGTCAACATGGACTACGAAGCTATTTTCCGCTCCGTATCGGTCATTGCTGGCGTGGACATCTTGATTGCTCCGGATGTCAAGGGCAAAATCAGCTTACGCGTGACCAAGAAGACTTGGCAAGAAACGTTGGACATTATTTGTAACATGAATGACCTCACGTGGGTGATTCAGGACAAGTATATTTCCATCCAGCGCTTGAGCACTTACCAGGCAAAGCAGAAAAAGCTTGCTGACGAAGAAAATCAGGCTGAACAGAATGCTCCTCTTGTTCGTAAGAACTTCCAGGTGCATCATGCCAAGGCTGATGAACTTGTCAAGGTGCTTGAAAGCATGAAGTCCAACCGCGGCAAGATTTCTGTCGTGGAACGCACGAACTCCATCATCGTTTACGATACCGAAAGCAAGATCGAGCAGATGGGCAATGCGCTTACGGAACTTGACGTCGAAACGCTTCAGATCATGATTACGGCTAAGCTTGTGGTCGTGAACAGCGAACTTGCCCGTGAACTTGGTGTTGACTGGACTGCAGCAGTTGGTTCTGCAACGCTTACTCCGGGGACCGCTTCTCTCGCCAGTGGGGCTACGGCTGGTTCTAGCCGAATCAGTGGCGCCATCCAGTCTTTCCCGAACGGAACTTCTCCGGCTGTGTCCAAGGCTAATACCGCTATTACGGCAAGCCTCCTCGACAACAATCTCCAGATTGCTATTTCGAACTTGATGGGTGACGCTTCTACAGAGGTGCTTGCTTCTCCGCAGGTTTCTACGCTCGACAACACCGAAGCTCAGGTGTTCATGGGTGACAAGGTCTCTATCCGCGTGATTGACGATAGCGGTGAATCTTCGACCAAGATGGTTGAAACCGGTATCAAGCTCACGGTGACTCCGCATGTTTCTGGCGACAACCGCATCTTGCTCGACCTCCATCCGGAAAACAACTCCTATGGCTATGACGAAAAGGGCGAAGTCGTGATTTCGACTCAGGAAGCAAAGACCAAGGTGGTTGTGGCTGACGGTGAAACGGTCGTGATTGGTGGTCTTACCCGTAACGAAAACACCGAAAGCGAAAGCGGTATCCCGTTCCTCAAGGACATTCCGCTCTTGGGCAACCTCTTCAAGTATAGCCGTAAGTCTATTACGAAGAAGGACCTCGTGATTTTCGTGACGCCGCGTATTATCCGCAATTACATCGGCAATGTCGAAATCTCTGAACCGTCCGAAGAAACTTCTGGTTCTGCTCCGGAACTCAAGCCGGTGGACCCGGCGATTGCGAACTCTCCGATTGCCACGGGCGAAACTCCGGAAGCTCCGGTTCCAGAAAACTCTCACGACGATAGCTGGAATTAGTAATTAGCATGTGCCGGACTTAGGTCCGGCTTTTTGCTTTATAAAAGCGAAAACCCTGGCTCAGCCAGGGCTTTTTAGTCTTTGTTCTAGAGTCGCGTTGCGACGTTCTGTATTCTAATTACCGCACGACGAGGGCGGCGAGGGCGAGTTCCTGGCTCATGCGAGTCGGACACTTGCCACTCTTGATTTCGTAATTGAGGTCGGCGAGGCGGCGCAGCACGCGCACGAGGAGCGGCTTACGCCAACGGCGGCAGCATTCGGCGGCTTGGCCTTTTTTCACGAACATGTAGTAGTTCTTGCCGATCTTTTTGGCGGCTTCTTCGGGCGAGATTCCCTTTGCGGTAAGCGAGCCGTAGTTCAAAAGCGAGAGCGCGTAGTTGTACAGCGTGTTCGAAATGCGGATAGCGTCGACGCCGCTGTTCAATAGTTCGTTCAGCTTCTGGACGTAAGCCTGGGCATTCTGCATGCCGAAGAATCCTTCAATCTCGTAGGTCGGGATGTCGCGCTGCGAGACGACCATCGTTTTCACGAGGTCGAGCGTAATCTTTTGGCAGTCCGGAGCGTAGAGGAGGATTTTTTCGACTTCTTCGCTCACGAGCTTGGTGTCGTTGCCGAGCGCTTCGGCGAGGTACTGCGATGCCGTAGGCTCAATCGCTTTGTTGAAGTGCGTCGGGACGACGGCTGAAATCCATTCGGCCATTTCGTATTGCTTCGGGACGTCGAACTTTTCGACCTTGCCAACCTTTGCAAGCGCCTTGTAGAGCTCGCTGGAGGCGAGGAGCGTTTCAAAATCGAAAAGCAACTTGCCGCTTGCCGCGTGGGGGAGCCACTTGGCGAGCGCCTTCATGTCGTCGGTCTTGAGGGCTTCTGCCTTGCGTACGACGATGACCTGTTCAGGCGAGAACATCGACACGGAATCGCACGCTTCGATGATGACATCGGAGATGGAGGCGATGTTTGTGTCGGTGGCGTATAGCACCTGCTTAGCCATCGGATCTGAAATCCGGTCGCCAAGAGTCTCGGACAGGAATTTTTCAATCCGCTTGTCCTTGCTGAACTGGTCTTTGCCGATGAGCGTTACGAACATGGATTACTTGAAATCGATGATTTCGAACTGGTTCTTGCCCTTGGGCGTTACGACTTCGACCGTATCGCCGCGCTTCTTGCCCATGAGGGCTGCACCAATCGGGCTCTTGAAGCTGATCTTGCCGTTGAGGGCATCGGCTTCTTCGGGGGAAACGAGCTGGTAGACGATTTCGCGCTTGGTCTTCAGGTTCTTGGCCGTGATGGTGGCGCCGAACTTGATGGTGTCGGAGTTCGCATCAAATGCAATCACCTGGGCACGGGCGAGCTGGTCCTGGAGCTTCGGCATTTCGATGTTGTCAATAGAGGCAAGGCGCTCCTTGGCAGCATGGTATTCTGCGTTTTCGCTCAAATCGCCTTGTGCACGGGCATCAACTAATTCTTGAAGTACGCGGGGACGTTCAACATTTTTTAAATTTTCAAGGTCCTTAACGAGCTTGTCGTAAGCCTCTTGTGTAAACATGATCTTTTCCATGCTCCATAAGGTAAAAATTTTAACGGGCTTTGCGAGCCCAGAATCGCAAAGAAAGCTTCTTTTTAGGAGATACTATGTACACTGTGTTGGAAAAAGGCGGCGTTTGCTCCCCCAAGGGCTTTACCGCATCTGGAATTTGCGCCGGAATCAAGGCCAGCGGCAATGCCGATATGGCTCTTCTCAAGAGCGAAAAGGCAGCCCGCTGCTTCGCCGTTTTTACCACCAATAAGGTGAAGGCTGCCCCGGTCCTTTATGACAAGGCCGCTTTTGAAC
>Ga0256407_10003126_pt1 | contig 30082 bp, 23 predicted proteins | sample RumenRJG_04DNA_FD_193489 | JGI IMG/M metagenome (GOLD analysis project Ga0256407, IMG submission 193489) | Bovine rumen microbial communities from Lethbridge, Alberta, Canada - RJG_04 | ecosystem: Host-associated > Mammals > Digestive system > Stomach > Rumen | place: Canada: Alberta...
GTTATTTTCTCAGAATCAAGCGTTTCAGAAAAGTTTTTACACGCTACGATAAGCTCGATTCAATTTTTCTTTCTGTTATCATGTTGGCTATGATTTTTGATGCTCTTTTTATGTGAACACGCTCTAAATTAAAGGAGAATATTTATGTCAGATACTAAGAAAAGACTGCAATTTGTAGACATGATGAAAGGGCTTGCTATACTTGGCGTGCTGTTTTATCACTTGACCGCTCCGTGTGGCTTTAAGTTTGTACTGGAGCATATCACGGAAAACTTTTTGATTGTTTTCTTCTTTTTCTCCGGGTATTTTTATAAGGTTGGAAAGCGTTCTTTGGGGCAGAGCATCTGTACTCGGTTTAAAGCTACGATGATTCCATTTGTAAAATACTCACTCATATTCTGGGTTATCGGTTCGGCATACTTGCTCATTGCCGGTATGGAAACGATCATAGACGCTCTGTGCTGTCTGAGAAATTTTTATGGCGGCTGTATCTGGAACAGAGTGATTCAGGATTGGTTTGGATGGGAATACCACTCGCTGGGAAAACGCTATATGTTCCTTGCTGATTTCTGATTCTTGCTCGCCCTGTTTCTGGCAAGTGTGCTGTTTTTCCTGTTGGCGAAATTTGTGCTGCTTTCAAAGTGGAAGACGCTTACAGCATCGGTTGTTTTATTTGCGGTTACAGGTGTGTTGAGAGCTTTCGCTGTTAGTTTGCCCTATAATTTACAGCTTGTTCCTTTCTGGGCTGCGTTTTTACTTTTAGGATCGCTGTCACAGTATAACGGTGCATTCGAGCTTAAATGGATGTCCGGTGTGAAAGGCTGGATAATCTCAATTATCGCTTTGGCGGCAGGTGTTACGATAGCCATGTTAAAGGATCCGTGTACGAACCTTTTCCGAGGTGGTTTTGCTGAAGGAGAGGTTGTTTCTATGCTGCTGACAATAGCTTCTTCGCTTCTGTTTATCTGGGGACTTGGCAATATATGCAGGCTTGCAGAAACATCCGGCATTCGCATTAAAGAACTCAGTTGGCTTGGTTCTCATTCTCTTCTTATCTACCTTTTCCATATGTTCTTTGCATGGATTATCTGCATCATAACCGGATTCTCGCTGAATTTTGAGAAAACTGTTGCATTCGATGTTGTTTTAAAGAGCCTTCTGCTGGGAGTTACATGCCTTGGTTTGTGTATTCTGTTGAATATCATCGTTGATAAGATCAAGGAGAAGATAGATAAATGCAAATCAAAACAAAATGAGAAAGGCTGTTAGTACAGCATGATCTCATTTATTGATTTACATAAATAAAAAATATTATACAACGAAACTCTACAATTTAAAGGAGATTTATTAACAATGTATATGTACTTATCTCTTGCTCTGACGATCTCGGCAGGGCTTGGATTCTTCTACGGGCTGTTCCGGTTCTTCCGTAACAAATCAGAATTGTATGTCAAAATGATCGTTTTAGGTATCGGATGTGCTATGCTCGGACGGCTTTTTGCAACACTGCTTTATCTGGTTAAAGGTCAGCTTTTCGCCGGATTTAACGTCGGAATGCTCGGAATTATCGGAAGCTTTCTCTTTTTCTTCAGTGCAAACTTCGGGCAGATGGACTCTACCGTGGACGATGGCTCTTCCAGTTCCGTTAAAGCGAGGATCATTGCACTTGCAGCACCGCTCTCTGTGGCAGTATTATGGTATGTAATATTCGCAGTGTATGGTTTCAATGGAGTGACGATTTCGCTCGGTATCGAAGCACTGTTCCTTGCACTTGCATCATATTTCCACCTCAAGCATCTTATACTCAAGGACAATGGTTCAGGTCTGATTCGTGCGACACACCTTTATAATCTGCTTTCGCTGTTTTATGCGGTTCTGTGTCTGAGTGAGGTGCTGGTCGAATGCATTGAGCGTCCGGATTATGCTCCTGTGATCGTTTGTGTTTTGGAATGCGTTGTACTGATAGCGCTCATTCCTGTTCTGGAAAGGGGAATGAAAAAATGGACAACCTGACATATATTGATTTTATCTGCATGGCAGTATCCCTCGCTTTTATGCTGCCTCTGATGGAAAAAAAGCTGCGTCGTCTTATTATCTTTATGATTGTGGGCATCTCTTCCTGCCTGTTTGTTTCGGAACTTAACAACATCCTTTTGCAGATGTTCCACAATGAAATTTTTTATGTCACAACGACGATAACGCCTGTTACGGAAGAAATCGTAAAGATGCTGCCTATCCTCTATTTCGCACTTGTGATATCTGACGATCCTCATATTCTGATTCCTAACGCCTTCGCTGTCGGTGTCGGTTTTGCCTTGTTGGAAAATGTTGTTATTCTGACACAGAACGTAGAGAATGTGACGATTTTATGGGCACTGGTCAGGGTTTTTGGATCCGGTCTGGTTCACGGTATCTGTACCGTAATGGTCGGCTGGGGTATTTCATATGTCAACAAACGCCGTAAGTTCTTTTTTTGCGGTACATTTGCACTTTTGAGTGCAGCAATTATCTATCACGCTACTTATAATCTGCTCGTACAGTCGCAATACCAAGAGGTTGGTATTTTGCTTCCGATCTTAACATATATACCCATTATCATTCTGCTCAGAAAAAATGGAATCAAAGCTCCCTGAGCTTCTGCGATGTAGTGAAAAAATCTGTAGAAAGGATCGATACAGGCATAAATGGTCGGGTTTTCCTGCTGTTTTGTGCGATTTACTGTATCGCATGGTGATTTTTATGAATCAACAACTGAAAAATCGACGGTTTGTTTCTGTACTCTTAGCCGCACTCTTAGTTGTAACAATGTTCGTTTCTATGGCTCCGCCGGTAATTGCTGCCAACCGTCGCTTTATCACGGAGCTACGGATAGAAACCGGAGAAGAAGCAGTGTCAAAGTTAGAGGCAGAGGGTTGGTCGGTCACCATGGTGGGACTTAATGTTACATCAGATCCTGCCGCACAGGTGTATCTCGCATACAAAACGAATACAGGTTCCGCAATTACAAACGTGATTGTTTCACCAGATGTTGGCGATTCCTTTACGGACAAAAACGGAATTGTCTATAAGTGCGTAAGCCATGTAGATGTGGACAACGGAATCGGCGGCGGTGCCGGCTGCATCTATGCGACCGGCGATGAACGTGCCGGCACACCGCTGGTAGGGATAGATGTGCTGCGCGGCAACAATGAGTCAGGTGAAGTGCTGTATCCCATCACCAACGACGGAGCGGAAATAGTTCGCACACCTAATGGCGCACCCGCCGACCTGGAAAAAGGCAGCAGTACGGATGTCATCTATCTTGCCCAGATACATGACGGTATGGTGCGTCCTTACATAAGTGAAATAGGTATAATAACCGATACGGACAAGTGGAACGCCGTTTATACTGCGTGTGAACGCGGATACAATTATTATATTGATGGTGATATTGACAATTCGCCCGATACCTACACTATCATAGGTTATGAGCGCACTGCGAATCCTGAGGAAGCTGTAACAAACATAACCGCTGTTTCTGCCAGGACTGTACAATCTCTTGAGGATGAACAGATCATTGATAAGCCGACGGGACAGGAGGGGCATGTTACGGCTGTGGCTATCAGTATTTCCGGAGTGGAATATGTCCGGATCTCAAGTAAGCCGGTCAGTGCCGGAGAATCTTACTACATATACCGGACAAAAGATTCAAAAGCCGGAAATCCCATATCCATGCTCTATGCCGAAACGCTGGAACAGCCGCAGAACTTTTTGTTCAGTACGTGGGCAAATGCCTATTTCTTCTCTCAGGGTGTAACTACCGCTTACACATATAGCATGAACGAGGATTTATATATGACACTGTGGGATGATCAGACTGTCTGTTCAAAATTGCCTGTACGGCTGATAGACAGCTTTGCACTGCATGATGTCACTGCCAAACAATCAGAAATGATTGCGGAAGATTCAGATACATCAAATCAAGGTTCTGCAACGGATGACCGGAACCTCACATCAAATGGCAAGCCGGAGAGTACACCGGAAACAACATCAAATATCAAGCCGGAAAGTACACCGGAAACTCCGCCAGAAGAAACTTCCGGTGTGGACAGATTTGTCAATATAACCATGCTCACACCCCGTGACGGGCTGCCGGACACTGCTGCCAGTCTCACAGGTTTGCGCAATAATCCATCGCTTCCATATGTTGAGCGTACACAGCGCAGCGACCGTGTTAATAAATTTCAGGCATCCGTCTTCGGAAACAACGGGTTCCTTGTACTGATCCCATTAGGGGTGCTGATAGTTGTCGGTGCAGCATTCGCCATATACAAAAAGAAATCCGTAAAAAAAGTGTCCGTGACACCGGAGAAAACGAATAAACCGAATAAACCGAATAAAGCAAAGAAGTCAAAGAAACCGAGGTGACAGGCATGAAAAAACGAATTACTGCGCTGGTCACTGCGTTGTTTGTGACGCTGTTTTGTCTGCCGCTGTCCGTATTTACGACGGGAACTGTTGTCAGCGCATTTTATTATAGCAATGACGATTTTGGACATTACGGTCCCAACGAGGAGTAACATTATCGTACCCTGTCACGCCGAAAATTCAGCTATTACATTCGATACGCCTGCCGAAAACAGCGAATCCACGAAAATCTATCTGAATAAAAAAGATGAAAGCTATACAAATCAGGTATGGGTTGTTCGCAAGGTTGGCGAATACTACGCTTTCGAGTGCAAAGGAACCGGAAAGGTCGTTGACGTTCCGGACGGCAAAGCAAATAAGAATACTGCACTGCAGGCATATAATTATAACGAAACCAACGCACAGTTCTGGCGGCTTGAAAGCATGGAGGATGGTTCCTATATCATCCACAGCAGGCTCAATGATAACCTTTGCTGGGATATGAGAGGTGCATCAGGTGCAGACGGAACGGATCTCATTCTGCATCCCCGGCATGGAAATTCCAACCAGCGATTCCGCATCGTTTGCATTTCTCCAAAGGAGGAGGAGCCGGGGAGCATTGAAGCAGACGACCTTGTGCGTTATGGTCTGAACGAGGAATATACTATCGTTCCCCTTCACGCCGGCTGCTCTTCCGTTGACTTTAGCGGCAACGGAAAGGACATCTATATCTATAAAACACATTGCAAGAGCAATCAGAGATGGAAGCTGAAGAAGGTCGGCAGCTACTACGCTTTTGTGAGTGTGTCGAACGGGAAAGTTGTTGACGTTCCGTTCGGCGACGCTTCTTCGGGCAAGAATCTGCAGGGTTATGAGTATAACGGAACTGATGCCCAGCTCTGGCGGCTTGAAAGCATGGGTGACGGTTCCTATATCATACACAGCAAGCTCAACGACTCTCTCGTATGGGACGTGGCAGGTGCCTCATGGGATAACACTGCAAGGATTACTTTGTATAGTAAGCACGCACTCCCTCATCAGCGTTTCCGTTTCGTTCATACCTCTACCATAGAGCCGATGTCCGAATGGGGCTCAAGCAGGCAGGACTGCAGCGGCTCGAACTGGTCTGTATGGGACGGTTCTGTTTCTTCAACAAGTTGGTATTTTGACCACCAAAACGAGATTGACCTGTATATCAACAGCGCCGCTGACCTCGGCGGTCTGATCTCACTTGTCATGAACAATTTTGATATGTACGGAAAGACGATACACCTGATGTGCGATATCAACCTTGCGGGCATCCACTGGACACCCATAGGCTTTGGCGATCATTGGTTCCGGGGCAGCTTCAACGGTCACAATCACGCTATTATCGGTCTGGACAACACCAATGATGATGACTGTGCCGCACTGTTCGGAAAGGTCAAGGGCGGTACGATCTGCAATTTGGCGGTAAAAGGCACGATAAAGGGCAACTATCAGGTCGGCGGTATCGTAGGTCTGCTGGATGGAGGACATCTCGTCAATATTTACAGTGAGGTCAATATCACCAACGCTACAGACGACCGTGAGGGCGGTATTGTCGGTGCCATAGCATACGGCGGCATGGTAGATCACTGTACCCAGAACGCCACCGTTAATTCAAGCGACAAAGATCCCCACAGAGGCGGTATTGCAGGCTACAGCGACGGCTTTATCCGCTGCTGTGTCAATAACGCAACGGTAAATCACAACTGGAACTGCGGAGGCGGTATTGTCGGCACTCTCGGAGGCGGTATCGTAGAATTTTGCGCAAATCACGGCGCTGTCGGCGGCGGCGGCGAATCCGAGCGCATCGGCGGCATCGTAGGCGAGATGGTTGGCGCCGGAGTAATTATAGGCTGCTATAACGACGGCAAGGTGTTCAGCACGGACGACGACTACATAGGCGGTATCTGCGGCAAGGTGGATTGTGATTGGCATGTGATAAGCTGCATCAACAACGGAAGGGTTTACGGCGACGATCAGGTCGGCGGCATCTGCGGTGAAGGCAGACCTATAAAATGCCTTAACATGGGTGTCGTGACAGGTCACGAAGAGGTTGGCGCCATCGGCGGAAATGCGAAATCAGATACTCCGTACTGTTATGCGCTGGCATATTCTGCCGCATATCTCAGCGGCAAAGCCGGTTCTCGTGCGGAATGGGTCACAGCGTCCGAGATCCTTTCGGGAAGGATCTGCTATGAAATGAACATGGACGACGTTACTAAAGAATACTACGGTATAACGGCACCTTTGTCGCAGAATATCGGAAGTGACCCGTATCCTACTTTCGGTTCTGCCAAGGTAGTTGAAAACGGCAATTCTTATTCCAATGGTGATTATTATGTTACCGTTGAAACCGAGCGCACCTACGGCAGCGTTTCCGGAGCAGGTTCTTACGCTGCAGGAAAAACGGTTACTTTGAAAGCTGTACCCGCAGCAGGCTGTGTGTTTGATCATTTTGAGGTCAGGACAGCCAATGAAAAAAGTTGGACCGGTTTCAACGGCAATCAATATTATTATCCCACCGTAAATATCACAACATATACTACTCCTACCTTAACGCTGACAACCGACATAAGAAAAAGTTATACCGTCCGTGCGGTGTTCAAGGTATTTGATGAGACTCCGCCGGATATGAAGGTTTCTGTAAAGCTTGAGCTTGAATGCACGGACGATGTTGACGGCTGGAACAGCGATATCCTGCCGGTAGACATAGTGGATTCCGCAGGTGAGAGGCATCACTGGGAAACGAACCGCCAAAATGTTGATGACAAGGGCGAAAAAGTAAGCCATATCTTTGATTTAGGCGCTGCAAGCCCCGTAGCAGTATATGTCACACCAGATTTCGGCGGCGGTTTAACCTTCCATTCATACGGCCTGAAGGCTCGCCTGTGGGTGAACGTAAGCGGAAGTGCTATGGAAAGCAAGGAAGTAATGATACGCTCATGGCCGTTTATAACCTCCAAGCACAATGACGACTATATGAGCATCTCCTTCGAGAATTACGGCAATTCCACTGTTGGCAGCACGTCATACGCCAGATGTACTGATGCGTGGAACAAAGCCAGAAACGATTCGTCGCTGACTATTCGTCTTGAAAGTGCATGGCTGCTTGACAGTCCTCTGGAGATCAGCGGCAGTCAGAGTGTAAATCTCGATCTGAACGGATACCCCATTATCCGCACTATCAAAAAGACACAGAACAACGGCGAGTTGTTCAGGATCGGCTCAGGTGCAACACTTACAATTACGGACTCCACGCCTTCACGCAAAAGCTGCGGCAACTTCACGGGCGGCAGTATTCAGGGAGGCAGAAGCGACAATACCGCAGGACTTATCGAATGTCAGGGAACGCTTGTTATGACAGGCGGCACGCTTTATAACGGCGGCACAACCGATAAGGGCGGTGCTATAAAGCTTTCCGGCTCCGGCACGGCAAACCTTACAAACGTGCTGATCTCCAACTGCTGGTCTGACAAAGCGGTCACATATCAGAACGAGGGCGGCGCTATCTATATGAGCGGTAAGGCAACTGCCACACTTAAAGACTGTACTATCCGTTATTGCCGTGCCCTTGACTACGGCGGAGGTATCTATCTTGAGGACGACAACAACCGCCTGAACTGCGAAAATGTAAATATACTTGGCTGCACTACTACCGATAATCAGGGGGGGTGTTTATCAGGATTACGGCGAGACTCACTGGGTTGGCGGCAGCATCAAAAAATGCCGTGCCGGAGAAGACAATGGCGGCGGATTCTATCAGAACAACGGCAAAACATATTTTCAGGATGTCAGCTTTGAAGAAAATTACTCCGAGGATCACGGCGGTGCATATTATTGCGATACTGCCGACGGTCTGTGGTTCATCAACTGCAAAATGATTCAGAATCGTGCAGATGACGACGGCGGAGCGATATATATGAATAAAAAGAATATGTATCTTGAGGATTGTTCCGTTATCTCAAACGCTGCAGTCGGAAACGGCGGCGGAATCTATATTGCAAGTTCCGGCACGATCAGTGTCAGAGGTGTTGTAGTAATACGGAACAATGACGGCAAAGAATCTATGGATAATCTGGTGCTGGGAAGAAACGCACTTATATATAATTTAGGTCTTGAACCGAAGTCTGAGATCTGTCTTCGCAGTGTCTCTGACGGAGATGCAAAGCTCGGAGGCAGCATGATGAGCGATTATCAGCTGAATAAATATTTCCGTGCCGATCACGGCAAGTTGGAGCTCACGGATACCGAAACCGTGAATACCGAGCTTCGTGCGTCGGTCTTTTCCGGCGGAACAACAGCACTGATAATCGGTGCGGCTGTTTTGCTCATTGCACTGGCGGGCGGAATTATTTATAAGCGAAATAAACAGAAAGGAGGAGCACAATGAAAAAGTTAAGACGTTTTCTTGCTGTTATTGCGGTTGTGCTCGCTGCCAGTTTATGTGTCAGCAGTGAATCGTTTCAGATAATATCCTCCGCAGTTGGTGATGATATCAGGGATTCAAAGATATATATGAGTGAAGTCAAGATGTTCTACGGCAATAATAAGGACGAAGCGCGCACCCAATGTGAAAAGGAAGGATATATTTTCTGTCCTGCGAATCTGAATGAAGGTGCATGGGGTTGGGATGTTTTTTTAGGCTATAAGACCACCGAAGATTCGGGAAACGCTATTACGGATCTTACACTGCTCGATATGAAATATACCCATTATGAAGAAATAGATTATCAGAAATTCCTCGACGACCATGTGGATGACTTCAGAAATCAGGCGGCGCAGATGATGGTGCTTGTCAACGAGCTTGACAGAAAAGTGGCGGATGGCAGTCCGAATGCGCTGATGTCGTATGATTCACTGAATCTGTTCTATGTGGACGAAAATAAGCCACACGATGCGCAGGAAAACCAGCTCGGCTACTATCTGATCAATAATGCGGACATTACTTTCTTTGAGAAGTTTATCCAGCGTGGCAACTCGATGGTGCTGAACAGGATTAATGATCTTTTGTGCAGGGCAACATCGGACTACAATAAAGACGGCACGACATGGGTTGACCGTGCAAAAGTCAGCGAGGCTGCGATCGAGTATGCGAACGGCAACTCGGAAACAAAAAATATGTATGACCAGAGCTGTCAGGATCCTGCGAAGAAGCTCATCAAAGATATTCGCAGCTTCAGAGATACATACAAAGAAGCGAAAACTCGCTTTGATAAATACGGCGAAACGCTGGGCTATACGGAGCTTGAAGGAATGACGGAAGAAAACAGCATGGAAAAGCTTCGTGCAGCCGGCAGTTCCTGCCGCTTTCCGGAATATACCGAAGCACTGAAGACCTATGCTCTGCTCGACGCCTTTCCTTACCAGAAAAAAGGGGAAACGGTCGTGAATAATGCCAGTCTTCTGACGGATGAAGAAACAGAGAAAACCGAAAGCGTAACGCAAACCTTTACAAAAGACGTTACTCTCGCAGAATACTTGCTGGAGCTGGCAGATGATGAGACACTTGAGGATCATATCTCTACTGTGTATCCGATTGTTAAGTCGATGTCGCCGGCGCAGCATGTGACACTCACCCTCGGTGGATTCAGCAAACTCGTCGAAGGACTGTATCAATCGAATGACTACCCATCCAAACGCAGTGAGGCAATAAACAAGGCAATGCAAAAGCTGAAGGACAGCGGCTGCAAGGACGGCAGACTGTATATATGGACGGGTATAGATAAATCGCTCTACGATAAAAAGGTGGTGGAGACCGATGCCAGAAAGGAAGCCTCAGCCTCAGGAATCGATCTTCAGAATTCGCTGGCAGAAGCGGCACGCAAGGAAAATGATACCCTGACTCAGATTCTGGAGCTCGTGGATCTTTGCACGATGGGGTACGGCGGAATTATGATGATCGCCAATGCGATCATTGGCACTACATTTTGGACTATCGGCATGAATGTTATCACCAGCGCGGGTGTTAACCTTGCAGCGGGTGCGCTCGGCGGTGCAGTCGCAGGCTATGTGCTTGGTGGTTTCCTCTGTGCGCTGCAGGTAATCAACATTATTTGTGTCGTGGTTGGATTTGTTCTGCTGATCTATAACATCCTGCAATGGACGGGTATGTTTAGTGCAGAACCGGGTTATGCCGACTTTACCGATATTCCGGATGTCATTTTTGATGCACGGCAATCGACTAACTGCACCTACTCGGTGCGCTATGACTCTCTTCACAGCAACTACAAAGAATATAGAGCCATTGAAAAGCAAAGAGAAGAAGCAGAGGGCTATTACACCTATGATATTGCGAAAGGAATGTCAGACGATCATGCCGATCTGAGCGGTTTTCATCCCACGATCGATAGGTGGGTTGCGATGTTTTACTCCAAATCACCGGCGGCAGGAAACCCAATTGAATTAAAAGAAGGAATGGAGCCTTTGGTGACTCGCAGAGATCCTCAGGTGCCGGACGGATACCATCCGCTGACGCTGATCACCGGCTCGGCAGCGGCGAACGTCAACGATGCGAAGGTTGACGGAGATACCAATTCCAAGCCGCTTTATGCGTTCATACTGGGAAAAAATAATGGAAAAACCTCCGGTAATATCGTTGAAGACGACGGAACATATATCACAAAGGTTCGCTTTTCCCATTCTGCTAAACAGGATGATGCGATCAATGCACTCAAAAAAGCAAATTACCAGTATTATGACGTGAACCTCACGCCCTACGATGGATATACCTATCTCGGCTATCAGCTCGGAAGTGCTGCAAACGCCCTGACGGATATCCGCCTCGCCAACAATGGTGCAAATACAATCGCATTCGGTGACGCAAACTACGGCAAAATGGGTCTGGACGGCGGCGAGACAACGCCGGACGGAATGGCACTCTACGCCACCACCTCAAAAGCCGCAGGCACACCGATCGTTTCTGTTTCAATCAAATATAAGCGTCAGGAACCGGGCAGCGGATTTGAGCCGGTATGTTTGTTCAGCGGCGGAAACGCTGTGGATATCGGTTCTAAATGGAAAGATAATCTCATTAGCTCGGGTTCGGACAATGACACAGGTTACTTCCTTGTTAACGGTAGTAATAGCATTAAATCTTATGAAACCACAACAAAGTCTTATTCTTATGAATATATGAGTCAGGAAGATCCGGTCAACGGCATTTATATCTACTTCCAGCCGAAGGAGCAATTCAAATCCACTGACGAAAACGGAAATCCAACACAACGCTATATCTCCGGCTTCTCCTACTTCCTCGCAGGTGACAAGGAAACAGACAAAGACAATAACAAATACGGCACAAACTATGAATTTATGCAGACTTTCGCTAAGGAAAACGGCTTTGAGCTTCTGAAAGACTCAAAAGGCGAAGCCTTCCGCGTGATGTCGGATGAAGCGGGCGAAATGACGCATGCAACTAAATGGCGTGATGTGGGCGGCTATCCGGTTGACACCTACAACTTCGATCAGGTTCACAGCGTTTCAAACAATATCGTTGTGGCAGACGGAGATGGTGGTATATTAGGAGGTTTTCGTCCTACTACAACCAATTTGAATAAATGGTACACTCGTGAGGGAACAAAGATGATATACCATACCGCAATGTATTTCGGTGTGTCATACACATATAATCCCTACCGGGCTATCACAGGTATCTCAGGGCTTATAACGCCTTATACCGAAAGGAACGACCAGATCAAATTCACCGGCATGAAAACGCCGGCAGGCAGCTTTCTGGCTGCAAACGTCAGCATTCAGGGCTGTCCCATCACCTCGGCAGGCATCACTGCGGGATATTATAACCCACTTACTATGGTTTTCCCTCTCTATACCAACTATGAGGCAAAACAGCACTCTGACCTTAGCTGGACGACAGATAAAGATATGGAAGTGCTTTCGCACTATCTCATGACCTCCGGTCCGCGTGAAGGAGTTTTTCCTCTGAAAGAGGAGGATATCGCCTTTAGTATGCAGGAGAATCCGGAGAAGATGGAAGGTTATGTGCCGCTTTGCGACCTGCGCACCCCCGGCGACTACAACCATCCGATGAACCTTGCACTTGATACCACAAATAAAGGCTCCAAATACCTTTATCTCTACCTGAAGGCAGGTGCCGGCGGAAGAGTGGAAAACGATATTGCGGCTCCTCAGACAAACGTGTATACGAAGAAGGATTATGTTGCGGCAATATTCTGCGGCGTGGGCAAGACACCGGAGGCGGCGATTGCCAATCTTTACTCCAACGCCGTCACCATGTGGCCGAACATAGCGGCGGGGCACAAAGATATCTCCGCACACCCGATGGTAACGGAATTTGACGAGATCATTCCCGTTGACCTCTCATCCGAGCATCCGTGGTACGACCTGCACCTTAATGATACCAACATAAAGAGCCTGAAAAACGGCGTGTGGGTGCGAGGAAACGAGATGGCATACTATCGTTGGGAAGGACACGATTTTGAAGAAAAGAAAACAATTGATGAATACGAAAAGGACTGGAAATGCGCCTATATTGGCGTTGTGCGCACCTCAAAAAGCAGTAACAAAGAAGAAGCTGCATACGGTGTTCTGAAATACTATTCGGATTCTGACACCGCACCGGGCACGCTCAACTGCGAAGGCACCGAGTGTTACCGTGCCGGCGGTCCGGTCAATTCCAAGGAAGGAAAGTACTTCCTTTATTACACCACAAATAAGGGTACTGCAAGCTATCAGGCACCTGTCACGAGTATTGATATCAGCGATGAGATCTTCATTAACGGCTATAACACGTCGTTTACCGTAAGCGAATCGGACCGCACGAACAACAAGCTGCCGGCATACGGTAAGCTGCGTATGCGCACGGATGAATACAAATACATCCATCTGGGCTATAAACGCAAGGATCTTCCGTATTATGAAGCGCTGTATCTTGGTGTGGGTGATACGAAGGAGGAAGCATTCGTCGATATGATCGGCACGACCAACGCCTACGCCGCTGTAGATGTCAACTGTAACTATAATTCCTTCTCCAAAAAATGGATCGTCATAGGGTACAGGCGAACGAGCAACAAAAGGAACGCAATACGCGACATTTTTCTGTATCAGGGAGAAAAGCCGTATAAGGATGAGAATGATGATAATAAAAATACGGAGCAGATTCGCATACAGGGCTGCTATACGGCGAAAGGCAGCGGCAAGAATATGACCTTCAGCGAAATAAAGGACGGTGTAAAATATAAGCTTGTAAAGCACAATCTGAAATCCGGTGCCGAGGTCTTGTCGCTGAACGAAGGCAACGGCGAAGGAACAGGACTTTATCTCTATTATACGACGACTGCGTTCTACAGGGATAAAGGGGCTGAATACGAAGTGACTCCCATCACGAATATCTGCTTTGCATATGGCGATATATCCCCGAGGCATGCGACCACACAAGATCAGGCGCGCATCTTTGAGCGTTCTTATTACGGATCAGCGCAGTTTAATATCGAAGACTATACAGATCCCGTCTGGGAATGCGTGCTGGGCGTCAGCGGCTCGCAGAAAAACTGGACGCCGACAGGCGATGGGGCGAGCAGGTTCTCGCTGAATCAGGGCGTTCGTCCGGGTATGAACGGCAACGGCTGGGAAGCCTACGACAACCGAGTTTATATGTATGTGGACAGGGCGGAGACCGGCGCAAAAACGGCTTATCAGGTTCGCAAAAACTGCGTTCTTCCGGAGTTCGGCTATTACAGCCCCACAAGCACGTTCGGATATATCAAACAGGTTGCATGATCACTGAATGATGAACAAAAAAATGAGCCGTGATATCAAGCGGCATTCAAAATCAATTTATAAAAGGAGCATATCAAAATGAAAAGACCATTACACATGAAACTGTTGTCCATGCTGTTGGTGCTTGTTATGACGGTAAGCGTGTTTACCGTTAGTGTAAGCGCAGCGGAAGACAGCAAAGAAAAATATCTCAAGGATGTATTTATCGCATACGGCGAGAAAAAGGAAGATGCGGAAAAATGGCTGAGGGACAACGGCTGGGAGCCTGTTGCCGACCTCAACGAAGGAAAGACCTCCAATGCTACGGGCTTCAAGAACGCCGTTGCGGTGCTTGGCATCAAACGCACCTCGAACCCGAATGAAGCCATTACCGATATGGCGGTAATGAACATGAAGGGTGGCTACAGCTTCGACGATTACGAAAGCATTGTCAAGCAGAAGAAGACGGATATAGACGAGTTTATCAACACTTTTATCCCTGTACTTGAGGAGTACCGCACAAACTATAACGGTAAGGGCAGCAAGGGCGGAAAGAAGCGTGCCCAGATGGCTCATGATCTCCTCAATAAATTCTTTGACGGCGAACCGAACGGCGAATACGCTGTAAACGATACGGGTAAGCCTCTGGGCGATCTGTTCCTGAACAAAACAAAGACCGAGATCGGTGACGAAGCGTACAACAAGCTTTCTAAGGAAGAAAAGCTGAATGTTGCCGATCTGCAGCAGATCATTCTCGAAAGTTCAGGTCCCGCCGTCCAGATCATTGAGCAGACACTGGCTCTGGCAACCGATACCGCCGAAAACTCGTGGCTTGACCGTCTTGACGGTCTGACCGGCGAGGCGCTTGTAGAGCGTATTGCAGAGTTTGCACCTGAAGCGGAAGGACAGGATCTCGCTCCCTCAGCCGCAATGAGTCTTTTAGCAGCGCATTTCGAGGACTATGCAAAGCAGCTTGCCAGCGAATGGATCGATATTCACGAGAATATTCTTTGGTTTGAACAATACTGCGATGATAACGGACTCTGGCAGGATAAAGACAGCGGTAAGCTCGACGATGCCAAATTGGAACAATACTTCAATGATCTGAACAAAGAGGACGAAGACCGTTACGACACGGAGTTTAATAGGTTCAATAATGTTTTTCTGTATTATTACAAACTGAAGGATGTTGCTTATTCGGGAGAATGGGGCGAAACATTGTTTGACTTCTTCCGTCCCGAAGATGAAAATGCAGATTACAGCGAAGAATTCGATTATTTTGCACCGCTTGCGGCGGCACTCTCAGACGGACAGCGTGCGGCACTTGAATTTATCAGCCTTACCGCCCTGTTAAAATTCGGTGCAGACAGCGATTCCGTAATGGAAGCTGACTTCCCGTCAGTTGATTCTATGTTCAAGGACGAGGACGAAAAGAAACGCAGCAGCATTTCTATTTATAGTGGTATCAACCGTGCTATCTTCCGTAAGGGCGTTGCACTGACAAGCGATGCACTGATGCAGAAGAGCATGGGCAAAGATCCTTATGAAGAAATTTGGGATGAGGGCGGAATGGTCGATATTGTTTCCTACGTCACTCTTGGCGTTGGTACTATTTCATTGGTGAGCGGTGCCGTTATAGCTTCACGTGTTTCAAATACCTTGAAGGTGTTATCGGCACAAAGTGCTGAATATACCAGTAAGGCGGCAGAATGGCTTGAAAAGTATAATAATTTTCAGAAATCCAGCGATTGGGTGTCTACCATAAAGGCAGATAAAGCTTGGATGCAGAAGCTTAAGTACGAAAATGCGTTAAATGATACGAACATGAAGATCAGTAAATTAAAAAATGGTTTAGGCACAGCAAGCAAATGGATAATGGGTATCGGCGGTGCACTGATGATTATGGCGGCGGCACTCAAGGGCGTTCAGATTTATCAGTATTATCACCGTGACTTTACGATGATACCCCTCATGATCGTTGACGAATCGGATATTGTGACTTATGTCAAGGATAAAAACGGTAAGGATGTCAAGCTGATAAACTTCGACCAGTTCGCATATTACGAGGCAGTAAAGTGCAATCGTCAGGAAATAGGTCTCCACAAGAACGTACAGAGCGGTGTTTCGGATTATAAGAGCTGGGGCTGCGGCGATGTTGCCGACCTTAATGCAGACGTAGGCAAGCAGTGGCTGGCTATGTACGTCAACCGTTCTGCAGGGAAGGGCAATCCGATTTTAGCAGATACTCTAAAACTGCAAACAGGTAAAGACAGCGAAAAGACACCTTCAGGCTGCAACGGTTGTCTGCGTATATTCACATATGCAAATCCTGTGAAGATAGACGATGAAGCATACTGCTACCGCAGTGACAAGGAAGGTATGTATCTCTTCTGGCAGGGCGACGAAACCGCCTTTGCAAAATCCACAGCGACTGCAGCAGCGGCAACAGCGGACACACCGTCCTCTACGGCATCTGCATTCAACGCCGGTTTCCTTGCTCTTGCAGGTATCGGCGGACTGATTATTGGCATCCTCGGCACCACGATTGTGCTTCTTCCAAAGCTGAAAAAGAAAAAAGAAGAGGCAGCAGAATAAACGGATCTGAATTTCCTGATTTTCAGGTAAGCCAATCTGATTCAAAAAGAAAAGGCTCTCAAGCAGCGAGTGTTACGCTGTTTGAGGGCCTTTTCATATTTTATGTTGTGTGTTTATTTGTTTTGTGGCTTTATTGTATGTAAACAATCGTTGTTTTGCGGAATGCTGATAAAATGCGTATAAAGGCAGAATAGATCAAGCTTATACTGAAACAACAAACAAGGAAATATGAGTCATTTACAAAAACACCTGCTATAATCAGTGCAACAGAAATAATGATATATATGCAGCCGTTAATGAACTTTACCTTCCAATGACCACCGTAATGTTTTGCTTCAATTGAACGGAGAATATCTATTACGCCGGTGAAGGCAAAAATACTCAGCAGATATATCAGGATAGTGGTATTCATGGAGATCATCTGAAGTGTCAGTAAACCGAGATCCAGCGTGAGAATAGAGCTTATCAGAATTCTTTTTCCGCCGACCATGTGACGAGCCATCCTCATGTAGTATATAAGCAGATAGATACCTTCAAAAAAGAGGAATAAGCAGATAATGCAGACGACGATCAACTGACCTTCTTCACCGGCAAAAATCAGCAAGATACCAAAAATCACTGTCACAAGAGCTATAAGCAGTTCTTTGAGCCGTTTGAATAAACTCATTTTTTGTCGTCACCTCCCTGATACTGCAAAAGTTGTTTGTAATCCATGATACCTCTGAAACCACTTTTGTTAAAATCGGCAGAATAGCCGGCAAGTTTGCTGCCGGATTTGAATATCCTGTTTGTCACCATGCTTTTTTGTGCAAGAGCCGCAAGAATGAATTTGCCGATAAATGTTTCGTTCTTTTTTTCGGGAGCGGCACAGCGGTATTCCTCATTGTAAAGACTGACGTTGAAGTGGGGAATCTCTTTGCCGGACAGCTTTTCACCGAAGGCTTTCCAGTCCGATGATGCATCGAGCTGGCGTTTGGTGATTATTTGTCTGATAGTGTTTTCGTGAGGTTTTACGCTTTCTTTGTCATACTGTCCGCAGGCGAATTTCTCCGCATCATCACGCAGGCATTTCAGAGCATAGACCATTTGACAGAAGGCGTGCCAATAATCAGACGGGTTATCCTTAACAAGCTCCTCATACTGTCCCCATGCAGGAAGATATTTGTAGCGGATAAAGCTATAATCCGGCAGGTGTCCGGCACGGCCGTGTCCAAGGTTCATGATGGAGTTTTCGTCTTTGGAATAAATACTGTTGGTGTATATGCTTTCGGTAATATCATCAGGCATTGATACGCTGTGACGGAAAGTCATCTTCTTTTCCCGATAGCCGTCCCCCTCAGGAAACAGCTCGTAAAAATAGGAATTTGTGTTGTTAATGACAAGAGAAGGCGTGCCGGCAAAGTGCTGATGAGCCCATGTGTCGGCTAAAATATGCATAGCAATACCGACCGCCTGAAGATCCTTATGTCCGGCGAGTCTGACAGTATCCCTGAGAAGCACACCGTTCGGGCCGCAGATGAGACGATATTTGTTCCGGTAGCCTTTGGAGCATTTGCACTTTGGTTCAGCGTTCAGATCTCTGGGCAGGAAATGGAAGGATGACCATATCCTTGTGATATCCTGCAGACCTATGATGTCCGTCCTTGTGTCCATCAGTTCAAGCTTTAACTGGGTGGTGGCGGCGGAAAGAGGTGCGTTCAGACTTGAAAGAAACGTCTTGGTGCACAGATCGACAAGCTGGTCGCTGTATGCGATGTCTATACATTTCTCATGGGAATAGCCTGCTAAAAAAGCGGCGCAATAGGTCGCATAGTAATGAAAATCCGGATTCATACAGTGCTTTCCTCCTTCTCTGCTTTTTGCTTTTTCAGCTTTCTGAGACGTAAGGATGAAGTCAATATATCTATCATTAATCCTATCGTGGTAACATCAATTACCATGGAAACTGCCAATTTGAGTGAAAAGTCCTTGTTGAAAAACAGCAGCAATAATTCAAGCAGGATCATAGCCGCATAAAAAATTATTATGAATCCCGTCACGAACAGATATACCGGATGCTTTCTTTTTCCTTTGCCTTCGTCTATTGCGGACATACCTATAAAGCAGTGCAGTACCAATACAACAACACCTGCTGCTATCAGGCCGATGACGAACACTGTTTCTATCGGCTGAAGCGTGCTTGATTCCTTCTCTATTTCTTCCTGGTAAACGAACATGTAAAGTATGTTCTTTAATAGTGTCCACAAACTGAGGATAACAACTCCTGTTCCGATGGTGACAAGGTTGTTTTCCAGTTTACGGATATTTGCTTCCACGAAAATTCCTCCTTTCATGAGCCCGGATCAGAATTGTTGACCTTTTCCTTGCTCAACTTCCTCAATCTCATCCTGGGAGGCATCTTTTAGAGAGTATGTATCAAATGCTGCTTCCCTCGGTAATTGTATTTCGATTCTGTCCATTTTTTGCAACAGACAGTTTCCCGACTTCATTGATACCCGGAATACATGACCGCCGAGTTTCCTGTCCTGCGAGATAAAATGCAGATGCCATCCCGCAGCGTTTATGCCGTCCATATAATCGGGATAATACACGCATACCAGTGTTCCGTACAGTCGTTCAAAGCTAAAGTCCTTCTGTGTTTTTGAGAGGATATTCTTCAAAGAAACGTGCTGTGAGCGGTACGGAGCTCCTGCACGGGCATGTACTGTGTCAAACCATCCGTCTATCCGTGCGATATGAACACTGTTCAGACCGAAATCTTCTTCTATTCTCAAGGTCAGTTCCTGTTTTATGGCTTCAATATCCGGCAATTCTTCTAATTCAAATTTTCTTCCGTCCTTTATAAAGCCTGAAACAGCAAAGGGTACGCCTGCATCTTCGTTTGTGCAGACTACACTTCCGTCTTGTTTTGCCTGATAGCATACTCCGTCTACAACTATCATTTCACCGTCTACATTCTCGAAAGTACCGAGCCCTGTATCGCCGTGTTCAAGTAATTTCTGTACAGTGACAACAGGTCTTGTATATCCAAGTGCCAAAGCCTGTAACGTTGAAATCTGATATATTTTGTTTGATTTCATAAGTTTTTCTCCTCGCTTTCGCTATTTTGGTAAATCATAAGGAAGAAAAAACGAAAAACCGTTTTTATCTGCCTTGATGTCAGAATATATTCTTTTCGACCAACGGGAGTCTTTGTCATTATTCTTGTTATTCCTAATTTGGTTCAACAACTTATTAACGGTCTGATGCCGGAATCGTTACCTTCACAACTGTGCCGCCGCCATCGCGCGGCGCAATTTCCAGTTCACCTTTGCACATCATTTCAAGCCTTTGCCGGATATTTTCCAGTGCGATATGCAGATCGTTATTGTCAGTGCTGCTAAAACCCGGACCGTCGTCTTCTACGATAATCTCGCTGCCGGAAGGTGTCTGGCGGGTGGTGACAGAAATATTGAGCGGATTACCGTCCGGATCCATGCCGTGCTTGACTGCGTTTTCCACAAGGGGCTGCAGCGTCAGCGGAGGCACACGGAACATAGTGTGCGGCGTATCGAATTTCACGAAAAGATTGTCCTCGTGCTGCGCCTGCTCTACGGAGAGATACGCTTGTGTGTGCTTCAATTCATCGGTAAAGGGAATAGCGTTTTCGCCTGCAATGGCAGTGAAGTTACTGCGTAGATAGTCGGTGAATTCCAGCGTGACCTGCTGCGCCTTGTCGGGATTCTGCTTGCATAGGTAGTAAATGCTCATCATGGTGTTGTAGATGAAGTGAGGCCGCATTTGCAGAACAACGATACTTGCGCTCTGTTTGGAAATCTCATTTGCCTGAGCAATCTGCCTTTCCACTTGCTCCAAAGCAATAATCCACAGCATAATCAGCGCCGATGCAGCCGAGCCAAGCACAGTCATCAAAACGTCCGAGTAGAACATCTGCACCACCATACACAGGAGCGGAACAAGAAAATAAACGGTGAACGCTATACGGTATCTTCGGGATAATTCCGCACGATAATAAAACAAAGCGAACAGATTGACAGCCATCAGCAGTACAAGTGGTACAAGCAGAACAGGATACAGTGGTCCTCTGAAATACTCGTTATCCGGTGTATAATAGTATATCCATTTTGTAAATTGTGCAGTCACCAGCAGAACAAAGTAAACAGCCCACAATAAATCGGTTATATAAACCATCGGATTTTTGTGCACATTTTTTTCGGCACAGTATAGTAAAAACCTATTCAGAACAGGCAATATCAATGACGAGAAAAGCGACTCGCAGAACAGGAAGATATATGAAACAATCATATATCCACCTTTCACATTTGTAACATTCCACAATACAAGATTGCTTACAGTATAAGCCGTAAGCATTGAGAATATAGTGACTAAATATTTTTTATATTTTTTCGTATAACGAACGTTGATCGACAGTATGAGTCCGATTGCCGCAATTGCCGCTGCTGCTCCCGCTATGCAGATATTTGCACGTATATTCATTTCCATATCAGCCCAACCCCATTACAGGATACCGCAGGCGGCTCAGCTGCGCTTTTACGCCCTCAACGGTGAGAGGCTTGAGCATAAAACCGCATGCTCCTGTGTTCCACGCATCAAATGAATACTCCCTATATGCGGTCAGATAAACCACGTTGATCCGCGGATTGATTTCGAGAAGCTTGCGGCACACATCCAGCCCGCTTATTGTTCCCATCTCAATATCGAGGAAAGCGAGCGCTATGCGATTTGCTCTTGCGTATTCGATAGCATCCGCCGGTTTTGTGAAGCCTGTGACTGATGCATTCGGCATGACTTCTTCCAAGACAGGCAGACCTCCGCTGAGAATAATCTTGTTGTCATCTACCAAAATAACATTAGGACACTCGTCGCTTTGCGCAGCCGCAGAGAACAGCATATTGATGTCTGCGCTTAAGACGAAGGAAAGCTGGTATATCATCGCAGCGTCAGGCAGACGGATGCCGGTTTCCCATCGGACTACTGTGGAACGGGTAACGTACATCTTATCTGCTAATTCCTGCCGTGAAAGTCCTTTTTCAGTTCGTAGTTTTCTTAAGGTCTCCGAAAAAAAATGATTCATTGCATCGTACTCCTTAATATGTATCCGCAGTTTTTATAGTAGTTGTTATTCTGTTTTTTTCATAGTCCCATATAGAACTATAATAAACCAAAAACTATGCCAAAATCAATATTTTTTTGTTATATTAGCTGTTCCATTCTGGAATACCTGATTGAAGAATGAAAATAAATAAAGTAAAATAGACTGTATGGATAAATTTTACCGTTGCGTCAACTCTTTTTTATATAAACTGAAGACTTTTTTCCGGAGTCAAAGCGGCATCCGGTTCTTTATATATTCGTTGTGTCTTCACAGGAACACTTATTTGTATGGTGCTGTTTTACGGATCATATAGAATCAGGAGGAAAAAACAATGACAGATCAAGCGATTATTAACGGGTTGTATAGTGAACTGCTCTTTGTAGCAATGATCCTGCTCAGCATCCTTTTATTTAACAATATTGTGTTATACAAGCAAAAGTTCAAAGACAATCTCTCGCTTATGCTGCTGCTTGCTGTAGTTATGTGTGGTTCCGAACTCCTCTGGACTTTCTGTGACGGATATCCTCAGCTTAATGTGCTTACTTATATAGGCATTTGTGGTTATATGATAACGTTCGTTTCATTTGTGGCTATGTTAAACTGTTACATACTGAACCGGCTTGACCGTCTGCCGAAAAGCAAGTGGTTGACAGTTCTGCTTTATATCGTTCCGTTAGGGGTATTTTCTTTGTTATGCATCTCTACGCCGTGGACTCATTGTCTTGTAAAATTGGACGAAGCAGGCATTCTGCAAAAGACGATACTTTTCGACGCACTGTTTACTCCTGTGATATGGCTATACCTTCTGATAGCGGTGATCAATGCTGTGGACTACGCCATAAGAAGCCGCCGCAATAATCCTACGTCAAATCGCATAGCGTACAACATGATTATATTCGGAGTGTTGACGCCCGCAATCTATATACTGGAAATATTACTTTTGGGAGTAGACAGCGACTATATTACCCTCAGTCTGGCGGTATCCGTGTCAATGGTGTATCTGACTACCAACGTCAGCACCCATACCCTTCTGGAGACTCGTGCTAAGGTGGAAGCTACCGAGTCGGAACTGCGTGTTGCTACGAATATCCAGGAAAGCATGCTGCCGTCCACTTTCCCCGCATTTCCGAATCGTCCGGAGTTTGAAATTTACGCTTCAATGGATCCGGCAAAGGAGGTCGGCGGAGATTTCTATGACTTCTTCCTGATCGACGAAGATCATCTTGCAATGGTAATAGCAGATGTATCCGGAAAGGGTATTCCTGCGGCACTGTTTATGATGTCCTCGAAGATACTCATCAACGACCACGCCATTATGGGAGGCTCTCCGGCGGAAATACTCCAAAGAGTAAACAAGCTGGTCAATGCCAATAATGATGCCAATATGTTTGTGACTGTATGGCTGGGCATACTTGAAATCAGCACAGGTAAGCTCACCACTGCAAGCGCCGGCCATGAATATCCGATGATAAACATTAACGGCAAATATGAGTTGTTGAAAGACAAGCACGGTCTGGCGCTCGGCGCAATGCCAATATCCAAGTACAAGAACACCGAGATTATGCTCAAAAAAGGCGACAGTATATTTGTCTATACCGATGGTGTTGCCGAGGCTACCGATGCGAACAACAAACTCTTTGGTACTGACCGCACTGTCGAAGCCCTCAACGCTATTCCCGGGAATGCTTCACAGAAAGATGTACTTGTGGGTGTCCGTGCTGCTGTTGATGCCTTTGTAAAAGAAGCGCCTCAGTTTGACGACCTGACGATGCTTGGTCTGAAATACAATGGTCCTGTAGAGAATACCGGAACGGAGGAAAAAAATGAAAAAACTTAAAGTAGAAGCAGCTGTAAAAAATATAGAAGTAGTAACCGATTTTATAAATGCGGAGCTGGAGCGGCTGAACTGCCCTCCGAAAGCGAGAACTCAGATTTCAATTGCGATTGACGAGCTGTTCGGAAATATAGCCAGGTATGCCTACACTCCCGAGGTTGGCAATGCCGAGGTACAGTTTGAGGTGGAAGAAAATCCGCTATCGGTTATTATCACTTTTATTGACAGCGGCAAGCAGTTTAATCCTCTTGAACAGGCTCAGCCCGATATTACTGCCTCTGCAGAGGAACGTAAAATCGGCGGACTCGGCATATTTTTGATAAAGAAAACAATGGATATGGTCGAGTATGACTACAAAGAAGGACATAACATCTTAAAAATCAAAAAGCATCTTTCATAAAAGTATGCAACTATGGATTTTGTCATGGCAAAAAGTCAGTTAATCTCATCATGCATGAGCTGAATAAAAAAAATTTAAAATGTAAGGAGAATAAACATGAACATTAAAAAGAAAAAAGACGGAAGCACACTTACCGTTGCTATCTCAGGAAGAATTGATACGGCTACAGCGCCCGAGGCAGATGCGAGCATCAACGAAAGTCTTGAGGGTGTAGAGAGCCTGATTCTTGACTTTACGGATGTTAATTATGTATCCTCGGCAGGTCTGCGTATGCTTCTCGCACTGCAAAAGAAGATGATGACAAAGAACGGAATGAAGCTTATCGGTGTTAACGATGAAGTAAACGACGTATTTGAAGTAACCGGCTTTGACGAGATTCTGACTTATGAAAAAAGGTGATCGCAATGACTATTTTACAAATGCTTGAAGAATACACAAAGCAAAAGCCCAATGCGGCGATTCTCTTTGACTAAGCTCACTCAAAGGGGATTACATACGATCAGCTTGACGATTTGAGCGGAAGAGTTTTTGCATATCTTTCTGACAAAGGAGTCGGCAAGGAAGATTTTGTTCTTATTAATCTTCCGCGTGGAATTATGCCGATTATTGCAATGATCGGCATCTGGAAGTCCGGCGCAGCGTGGGCGCTTGTTGAGGATACCTACGCTCCGGAACGTATTGATTTTATCCGCAGTGACTGTGGCTGCAAAATCGAACTTTCTGCCAAAAACTGGGAAGATGTTATGGCTACCGAACCCAAAAAGGGCTATGTTACTGCTGACGACCACGATGCGGCGTATGCCATTTACACTTCGGGAACAACAGGCAATCCCAAGGGCGTGCTGCACGAGTACGGCAACCTCAAAAGAGCCATTGACTCAATCTGCATAGACGGAAAGAATCCCTTCAACGGCAAAGACAGGATTGCTCTTCTTGCACCAATGAACTTTGTTGCATCGGTCATCGTAATTCTCAAATCACTAAGCATTTGCTCGGGAAGAATTTATGTTGTCAGCTACGCTACGATAAAAAATCCCATGGCGCTCAAACTGTTCTTTATTGAAAAGATGATCACCATCACATTTTTGACTCCATCGTATGTTCGTATGCTCGGCAATCAGACAGGACCGTTCCTTCGTATGCTTTTTGTCGGCAGCGAACCTGCTAACAACGTGTACAACAAAAACCTTGATTTAATAAATATCTATGCTGCGAGCGAAAGCGGCTTCGCCGTAGGTGTATTCAAAATTGACAAGTCATACGAAACCTGTCCTATCGGCAAACCTGAAATAGACTGTGAAATAACTCTTATTTCCGAGGATGGAGGAAAAGCGCCGGAGGGAGAAATCGGCGAATTGTGTTTTGACAATCCTTTTGTGCGCGGTTACATAAATCTGCCTGAGGAGACCGAAAAGGCATTCAAAAACGGTGTTTATCACACCGGTGACCTTGCTCGAATAGATGAAAACGGCAACTATGTGCTGCTTGGACGTTCCGGCGATATGATCAAAATCAACGGCAACCGTATTGAGCCAGCCGAAATTGAAGCCTCTGTAAAGCAGGTTCTCGGCATCAGCTGGGCAGCGGCACGAGGATTTGAGGAAAATGGCAAAAGCTACCTCTGTGCGTATTATACCGATGATATCGAGGTTGACTCGGACAAAATGCGCGAGGAGCTTTCAAAGCGTCTGCCTTATTATATGATCCCTGCATATTATATTAAAATTGACAAGGTGCCGCTCAAGGCAAACGGAAAAATGGACAGAAAGGCGCTGCCAAAGCCGGACGCATCCGACTTTAAGACCGACTACGTTGCACCTGAAAACGAAATCCAGCAGAAGCTCTGCACCGCTATGGCAGCGGTTCTCGGACTTGAACAGGTCGGAATAAACGATGACTTTTATGAGCTTGGCGGCGATTCCCTCGGTTCAATCAAGGTAATTACTGAAAGCGATTTGCCCGGACTTAACGCAAGTGAGATTTTCCGCGGCAGAACACCAAAGAAAATTGCCGAGATGTATGAGGAGAATCATAAAAACGATAACGGAGAGGATCCCGTCATCAAGAACGCTCGTGCGATGAAAACCGAACATCCCCTCACCACTGAACAGCTTTATATGGTTGACTATCAGCTTTATACGCCGAAATCGACAATGTATAATTTGTTCACAATGATGAAGCTTAACAAGGATATGTTCGATACCGGAAAGGTGGCGGAGGCAATGCGCATCGCTATCCGCAATCACTCTGCGCTGCTCACTACCTTCCATTTTAACGACGACGGCGAGATCATCCAGCGTTATACGCCCGAGGTGTTTCAGGACATCAGAGTAGAAAAAATCAGCGAGTTCGAGTTTAATAACATCAAGGATAATCTGGTTCAGCCGTTTAAGATTATCGGTGGTTGTCTGCATCGCTGCCGCGTATTTGAAACAGAGAAAAACATTTATATATTCTTTGATGTTCATCATACGCTCTTTGACGGAACCTCGCTCAAGGTGTTTATGCAGAACGTCGGCAAAGCGTACATGGGTATGCAGCTCGATCCGGATTTGTATTATCTGATTTTGCAGAACCGCGAGGATGAAGCTAATACTGATTTTTACGAGGAGAGCAGGCGCTACTTTGAGGAACGCTTTGAAAACGTTGAGTGGTCAAGCTATCCCTTAACAGACCATGAGTCCCGTAAAAACGAAATGGGCGAGCTTATAGTGCCTATTGGAATCGAACAGCCTCAGATGAAAGCAGTAGAACGCCATTACCGAATCAGCCGTAACGAGTTTTTTATTGCGGTTGCAGCCCTTGCCATTTCAATATACAATAATAAGGATGATATCAAGCTTTCGTGGATTTATAACGGCCGTGAGGATATGCTGGCAATGAACTCGGTCGGTCTGCTTTTCCGTGACCTCCCTGTCGGTGTCCGTCTCAGGGATGATCTTACCCTTCGTGATTTATTCTTGGATATTCACGATCAGGTTCAAAAGGGAATTGAACACAGTTGTTATCCATACGTTGATATCCATAATCAGGCAGGCGGAAGCGAAGCGGCATATTTGCTTTATCAGCAGGATATCCGAGATACGAGTGGACTTGAAGAAATGAGCATCGAAACGATTGATATCCGTCAGAATCAGGCTGCGTCACAAACCATGCTTGATATGGAGGTTCTTGACGGTTCCGATGGTCTGATGTTGATGATTGACTATACTGCAAGCTTGTATGATGACGAGAGCATTGATAAATTCAAGGATATCTTTATCAAGGTTGCTCAGGGGCTGGTTACGCACAATTCTCAAACGGATGTTACCATTGGCGAGCTCAGGAAAAAATACAGCAGTAAAAAGTCTTTCTTTGAAACAATTATGGCTGTTTTCGGAAGGAAAAAATAAATATGACTGAAAAAGTAAAAAGCAGGATCCGTGACAGCTACGGCGTTAATATGACGATTTCCGGCGACTACGATCAAAGTCTTTCCGCAAGGTGTGAAAACGGAGTTTTTGTCGGCAGAAAATCAGATTGCGTTTGCGAGTTCCGTGGAATTCCGTTTGCCAAGCCTCCGGTGGGAGAACTGAGGTGGAAGGCACCAGAACCGGTTGAAAGCAGCGACTTGATAATGCAGGCGTATTACAACGGAAAAACTCCGATTCAGACCGAATGGCCGTCGGAACAAGCATCGTATTACCAGCAGGGTGAGGATTGTCTGTATCTCAATATTTGGAAAAATCTTGACGACAGTACTCCAAACAAGCCTGTTATGGTGTTTATTCATGGCGGCTCATACGGATGGGGAGGTACAGCCGACCCGATGTATGACGGAAAAAACTTCGTCAGCGCACACCCGGATATTATCCTTGTTACAATAGGCTACCGCTTAGGTCTTATGGGGTTTGTTGATTTGTCTTATTTTGAGGGCGGTGAGGATTATCCCGATGCTCCAAATCTCGGCATACTCGACCAGATAGAGGCGCTTCGCTGGATTAACCGAAATATCGGAGCGTTTGGCGGTAATCCGGAAAATGTTACAGTATTCGGTGAATCTGCGGGAGGCGGAAGTGTATCGCTTTTGCCGATTATTCCTTGCGCAAAGGGTTTGTTCTGCCGCGTGATTGCTGAAAGCGGATCGGTGGCACTGACATTTTCCAAGGAAGAGTGCCGCGAGTTTTCAAGAAAACTAAAAAAATTGAGCGGCGCCGAGTCGGTTTCACAGCTGCAACGCCTCAGCGAGTTGGATTTGAAACGGATTAATGAGAAACTAAACCAATACAATAATTTTCCTCAGCGAGATGGAAAGCTGATACCGCTTGATCCTTACAAACCATACGAAAACGGCGAAACTGTGGATGTTGATATGCTTATCGGCACAAACTCAGAGGAAATGAATTACTGGATAGGGGAAGTCGGCGGAATTATTCCATATCGTTTATTGAGTTCGATTAAATTTGAAAATGATATGAAAATTCTGTCAGGTTCCGAAAAAAAACGAGTCAGAGATTTTATGTCCTTGAAAAAGGAAGAACGTATTTGGCGTATATCGCGTTTTTATGATGAAATGATGTTCCGTCTGCCTGCTGTTGAGCAGGCTCGTCTGCACAGCCAGAATGGCGGCAAATCATATATGTACTACTGGACAGTTCCTTCCGCTTTGCCGATGTACAAGGCGTGTCATGCTGTCGAGCTTGCGTATGTGTTTGGTAATGTGGACGAAACGATCTATACAGGCAGACCTGCAAACAAGTTGCTTTCCGATACGGTAATGCGTATGTGGACAAACTTTGCACGAACCGGCAATCCTTCAACCGATTCACTGACATGGGAGAGGTACAGTGAGCCTGAGCGTGCGACGATGGTAATAGACCGCCGTCCTCATATTGAAAATGATATTTTATGTAGACAACGTAAACTGTTATCACCGCTATTGCGGTATATGATTAACCCTTCGTATGCGACGCTTGACTATAATGTGCCGTTTGTGAGAAAAGCAGTAGCAGGCGGCTTGGCGCTTACTGCAGGATTAGCAGCAGTTATAATATTTGCGATTAAGTCCCTCCGAAAAGACTGATACTATTTTCTGATAAAACGCATTAACACCTGTTTGAATATTGGTATTACAATTATAAATGGCGTGTGAGTTAATTAACTCACACGCCATTTTAGCTTGTCTGCCTTGTTATGTATGCGCCGTGTATAACGACATATGCGATGCATAAGGATAATAGGGATATATTTTTCTGTCAATCTTTGGATGCAATGCCGCTGAACATCACGGTGAAGCCCGTTTCGATGAAAAAGACACCGATCAGAACGCCCAAAGATACCGCCATGAGCATCGGATGGAAGAACGAGTAGCCTCCGATCAGAACAGCCAATATACCGAAAATCAGATGCGGTATCCATATCTTGGAACCGGTAGCCTTAGTTGCCGAAACGGCATTGAAGCTTGTTACAATACCCATAATTACAAACCATACGGCTGTCGTGATAAGCATCACGCTTTCGGCGAAGAGCAGGAATTGTGGGAACGAGATCATAACGATGCCCAGCAGAACGCTCAATATACTGAATACAAAATTGACACCGAATCGTTTTTGGGAAATGGATTTGACAATGCCGACAATACCGAAAACAGCTATCATTATTGTGACAAAATAGCCTACGTTCATAAAGGTGAGCAGCGGAGTAAAGATGCAGGAAAAACCTCCCATAATTAACAAAATGCCCAGAATAATGCATAATACGGTCATAAAAACACCTCTTAAAAAATTTTATCTGATATCGAATTTTTATGCCTGTATAGATGATACGGACTAACAGTTCATTTCGTATCATTTTTATTTATTTTATTTTTATTTATTTTATTATCTATAAATGAGCAAATCTGAAAAATGCACAAAAATAAAGACAAGGGCTGCGAAAAGAGTTAAAATGGAGTTGCTTACCCATCCAAAGAAACTCAAAGGAGCCGTTGTCTTATGAGTAAAAGCATACA
>Ga0256407_10003128_pt1 | contig 30059 bp, 16 predicted proteins | sample RumenRJG_04DNA_FD_193489 | JGI IMG/M metagenome (GOLD analysis project Ga0256407, IMG submission 193489) | Bovine rumen microbial communities from Lethbridge, Alberta, Canada - RJG_04 | ecosystem: Host-associated > Mammals > Digestive system > Stomach > Rumen | place: Canada: Alberta...
TAAATAATTTTTATTTTGAGTCTGAATATTATTATTATTAAAAGTTTCCATTGAATGATAATTTTTTTCATTCCTATTAATAATTATATAATGTTTAATATCATATAATAAATTTTCAAATTCATTTAATTCATATAATTCATAATATTTATTTGAATCATAATAATAATTACCATTTATATTTGATAATTTATTTGAATTAAATCCACTTTTTTGTTTTTTTATTTTAATATAATTATTGTTGAAATCATCATTAATATTATTTGAACTATGATTAAAATTACTTTTAGAATTACTATTGTAACAATTTAAATTAGAAATATTGTGGTTACTGTTTTTCTTTTGAATACTTTTTCTATAATTATTATTAGAAATTTTATTCTTCACTGTTTTAATTATTTTTAATTTAGAAGTTGATTTTTTATATGGTGATTTATCATATAAATTTATTTCAGTTCTATTTTTATTATTAACATTAGTATTAATAACTCCATTATTTAAATTTCCACTTTGATTATTATCACTATTTGTTCTTTTACTTTTTCTTTTTGTTTCATTTTCTATTTTTTTCATTGTTGAAATTTGTACATTTTCTTGATATAATTCTTTATAATAATTCAATTCTTTTTTTAATTTTTCTGATTCTTGTTTTATTTTATTTTCTGATAAAATAACTTTTGATAATTTTTTTTCTAATATAGATAAAGAATTTTTTAATGCTTTAATAATAGATTCTTTGGTTTCAAAATCATTTTTTTTTTGTTTTAAAATAGAAACTTTCTTTTGAAGAAATTTTGGATTTTTTGATTCTTCAATTAAAACTAAATTTAATCTTTCAATTTCTTTAATATAAAGATTAATTTGTTTAAATAAAATTAAAAATAATCTATTTTGATAATGTGATAAATCACTTTGTGGTGATGATAATATTTTTTCTGTTTCAAGATAAAATTTTAGATTTAATTGATCAATATTATATTTGAATTTTGAAGTTCCTTCTTTATAAAATAAATTTAAATTATTATCATTTATGACATCTATCATATTACTTATTGCATTTTGGGTTTTTAATATATTTTCATTACTGTTTTTTATTATTTCAATATTTATTTGATTCATTTCTTTATTTATTTTTTTTAATGAGGGTGATTTATTTTTTGATTGACTAAATGCATTCATTTAAATTTATTAAATAATTAAAAAAAATTTAATTAATTAATTTTACAAACATTATAATATTTTTTTTATATTAGAAATTAAATGATAAAATTAATTTGAATTTTCTAATTTGAGATTTGATTGAATTTAAAATATATTTATTTATATATTTTATTAAAAAAAATTAGATTTCTAAAATATTATTATTATTAGTATTATCATTAAATTTCATATATTGCATTGAATTTAAAATTTCTTCTGTAGTTGGAATCTTTTTCATATTTTTAAAAATACAACACTTCAAACATATAAATATTAAAAGAATAAAACCTAATAAAATAATACAATATGTAATAATTTTCCAATTTATACTTTTCTTATGTTTAATAAATTTACTATAAAAACCAATAATTTTATTTTTCTGATCAAAAACAAATTGATATTTAATAAATAAAGGTTTTCCCAAAATCCATTTCATATTATTACTAACTTTTTTAAAACTAATTAAAAAATAATAATTTTCCTTATATAAATAAAACAAATCATTATAATTTAACTGAAAAGTAAAATTAATATTTTTTATATAAAAACTAATTGGTTTTAAAATTGAAATATCAACACTTTTATCACAAGAATAATAATATAACAATCTTCCTTTAATTTCATTTTCAAAACATTTTTTCTCTTTAATTAACTTATTAAAAAAATCATTTTTAACTTCATTTTGATATAAACTATTTCCAATAATAAAACCATTTTCAATAACTAAATTCCCAATAATTTCATTTTTTCCAGTAACATTAACATTTCCATAATAAATACAATCTAAAAGAATATCATAATTAATATTAGAATTATTAATAAAAGTATTAATTTTATAATAATTTTCCAAATTATAATGTTTACTATCATATTCATGTGGTTTTCCTCCAATTATTAATTCACCATTATCATTATCATTAAATTGGAAAGTAAATTCAAATGAAGAAATATAATTTCTTTCATATAATTGATGAATAAAATTAATTGAATAATATTTTTTTTCAGGATCATCAAAATTAAAACCAATTGAACCTGATTCTTTAATATAATCTCTTAATTTGTATCCTATAAAAAAATTAAATTGGAATAATTTTTTATTTTTAATATATATTGTATCATTTCCTATTATTCCTGTGTAAAAATCATATGAATTAAATGAAAGTTTATGTAAATTACTTTGAAATGATTTTGATTTATTATAGTTATATGTTATTTTATTTGGATATGATTCTGGTGAAGTGAAAAAAATTGGATATTGACGTAATTTTAAATTTAATGGGATTTTAAAACGTTGTTTACTTATTTCTATTGTTATTTGGATGTTGTTATTTTTTATATATTCAAATATATTTTCTTTTGTTATTTCTTTTATAATTTCTCTTTTAAAAGGAAATGAGAGGATTTTTATTGGTTTTGTATAAGTATTTTTTATTATGAAATAAATGGTTATTAATTTTAAAAGTATATTATTCATTAATTTGTTATATAAAAAGAAAAATTAAAATTTCAAAAATCAATTATTATATTTTTTGATTATTAAAATAATAAAATAAAAAATAAAAATAAATGAAATTAATATTAATAAGAAAAATACAATATATTTTTCATATTAAATTCAGAATTAAATAATATAATATAAAATCACTTTAATACTTAAAAACTTTAACCAGAAAGTAAGCCTTTATTACTATCATTATTTATTTGTGGAATATAATCAAAATCATCTTCTAATTCGAAAGGTCTTTTCTTTCTAGGAATTTTTCTTATATAATGATATAAAATAATAACCAAACTAATAATAATAATAATTAATACAATAATAAATAATAAAGTCATTGAAACCCCACCATCTAAATAAAATGATATAGTCTTACTTTCTAAATTAAAAACTAATTGATATTTTTCTAAAAATAATTTTCCAAAAATCCAATTATAATCTTTTTCATCATTTTGAAAAAAAACCATAAAATGTTGAAAACCATCTTTAGTTTTAAAAATTAAATCATCTTTATTAAAAGTAAAATTAGTTTTAAAATCTTTATGAGCAAATTCTAATTTACCAATAAAATCCATATTAACACTTTTATCACAATAATAATATTTAAATGAAATAGTAGTATCAGTAAAGCATTTTTTTTCCAAAATTAATTTATCAAAATTACTTTGTAATAAATCTTGATATTCATGAGGAGCATAAATTCCATCAAGATCTATTTTTAAATAAACTAAATTTGAATTTACAAAAATATTTTTTTTTCCATTATTATCAATAAAAGAAATATTATTAAATTTTAAACCCCAAGTTATTTTATTATTTTCATCAATTAAAGTTTGTACAGTTAATAATTTTTCACTATTATAATTACTACTATATTCATGTGGTTTTTCTCCTATTATAATTTCTCCATTATCCTTATTTTTAAATTTAAATACAAAATCTAAATTTTTTATTAAATTCATATTTTTTAATTGAGGTAAAAATGAATAATTTTCTAATTGTTTATCATCATTATTATCATAATTTTTAAATCCAATAACTCCACTTTCATTATAAATTATCCCAATACCAACTGCTAAAATAAAATTAATATTTTGTTTTTTTTTAATATTTGGAATTTTTATATCATCACTTGATTTATATCCACTTTCAAAATGTTGATATTGAAAATCCATTTTATCTGATAATTTTATATAAGAATTTGAATCTTTTTCATTAAATTTATTTAAATTTTCATTTATCTCTGCCTCACTTCCTGAAGTAAAAAAACTATAATGATCTAATCTTATATAAAAAGGAATTTTTTGATTATTTGAACCTATTTCTAATATAACTTCCATATTTGAATGATATATTTTTGGTATTATATCTTTTGGGGATATTGTTGTTAAATCTTCATTATAATGTCTTTTAAATGGAATTCTTATTTCTTGTTTTGTTTTTGAGAAGAAAAATATAAGAATAGTGAAAAAGATTTTTTTCATTTTATATTTTTTTATAATAATATTTTTTATTTTTTTTATTTTTATTATAATTAGGAGAGTTAATGTTATTCTTTATTTTTTTTATATAATATTTTACCATTTTTTTGTTTGAGCGTCATGACACACAATAAAAAATTATTTTTTTATTGGTTCCTGCATCACAGTTTATATTTCCATTATCTAAATTATTCTTTCAATTAAAATGAAAAATAGTTCAACATAATGGAATAATGAATTTTCTTAAACGAAGAAAAGAATTCATTATTAAATTAATTAAAAATATGAAACATTATAAAATATTACTAAAATAAATTTATGGTAAAATAAAATTAAAAAATAAATTTATAAATAATTCTCTTTTTATCAAAATTTAAAAGAATTAAAAAAATTTTAATTCCTTTAATTAAATTAAATAAAAAATAATAATTCAATATATTTTTTTATTATCAAAATTATAAATTTCAAATCATTTTTAATAATAAATATTTTTTGTGAAGAAGTTAAATAATTAAAAATTTTTTTATAAATATTAGTAAAATCACTAATAAAATACTATATAATAAACATTTTTTTGTAATATTTAAATTAAATTCTTTTAATAATTATTTTATTCAAAATATCTTCTTTTATAAATTCCAATTTTTTTATTTTTTAAATATTCATTATTATCAATAAATTTTAAATTTATAATTTGATTAAATCTTAAATTAAACTTACTCAAATCAACTTCATAAAAATCATCAGAAACAAAATTAACTTTAGCATAATAAATCCCTTTATTAATCAAAGTAATTCTCATCATACAAAAATTTTTATCATTCAAATATCTCATTCTTAAAAAAACAATTTTCGACAAATAAACATCTCTAAAATTATAATATTTAACAAAATTATTATCAATTCCAAAATTTAAAACATCATACATAAATTCAAAATGAATTTTAAGATAATCCTTATTATCAATAGTATCATAATCTTCATTATCAAAAATAATATCTCCTTGAGCAAAATGATTAACACTATCAACATTAACAATTAATTGAGTAGGATTATTTTGTAAATCAAAAGTATTTCTAATATTAACTTTCCAAGTATCTTGATAAGGAATAATAAAACCACCTCTTAAGAAAATATTAATATTTTTATAATCTCCAGGTAATTCAATAAATGAACCTTCATTTTTTTTTGTATCTTTATTAATAAAATTTGAAAAATTTGAAAAAAAATTCCAATCATCATTTGGAAAATATGCTAAAATATTATCTTCACTTTCAGAAAAAATAGGAAATAAAATAAAAGCATTTCCAATCATAGCAGAATTATCAATAATTAAATAAGTATAATAATCTTTATCAAAATTAAAAAAAACAGGTTTAAAAAAACTTCCACTTTCCCCAATTGAAATTTTAAATAATTCACTATAAAAATATCTAATTAATGAATATCTCATTTTTAAACTTATTTTTGAGATTTTAAAAGTATTAGAATCAATACCAAAAGAAAAAGGTTCATGAGGAACAATAGATAATAAAGTACGATGATTTCTACAAAAAGGATAAAAACTTCCTAAACTCATCCAACGAGCACATAAATTATCATTTGAATTCCCTTCAAAACCACATATATCATCTCCAGTAAAGGGAATTCCATAAATATTAAATTGGAAAATTCCACTTATTGAATTTTTCATATCTTTATAATTTGCACTATTATCACCTAACCAATGTGATGAAAATTTACCTGTTCCTAATGTCGTTGAACGAGATAGGATAAATGGTTTTTTTTTATTTAGTTTTATTAGATTTTTATATGTTTCTTCAGTTTGAAGTAAATTTATTAATGGTTTGAAATTATATGTTATTAAATTGGATTTTTCATCATTTGTTTCATTATATAAAACACTATAAGAATTTTCACTTATTGAATTTGATCTTATATCAATTCTTTCTTTAATTTTATATCCTGGGATATATGGTAAGTATTCATATTCATTATATTTATCATCAAAATCCATTCCAGAAGGTAAATTTTCTACTCTACAATTTTGAATTAAGTATATTGTTGCTGGTTCATTCATATCTAACCAAATACCATCATATGATAATATATTATAATATTCTTTCATTGCTAATGACCATAAATTTTTAGCTTGATCTGTAAAGAAATCTGGAAAAGATGAAGGTCCACCCCATACATTTGCTGACATTTCTTTTTTTGTATAATTTGATATTATAAATGCATTTTCATTATGTCCTTTTATATAATATGGATATTTTTCATCTATTACAAAACCAATATCAACTATGGGAATATATTTATAATGATCATTATGTAATTCCTTTATAAATAAAGGTAAATCTGAGAATTTTGTATCAATAGTAAATATTTTCTTATTATCTAAAATTTCAATATCATTCCAAAAAGTATCAATTTGTAAATTATAATCTTTAAAATTTTGAATAATTCTTCTCATTTCATTAATATCTTGATAACCCCATTTAGATTGATGATAACCAAAAGCCCAATAAGGTTTAATACTAGGTTGTCCAATAATATCATGTAATTTAATAAGTAAATTATCAATATTATCACAAGGATAAATATAATAATCAATAATACCACCAATAGTTCTATGTTCAAATAAAACATTATCATCCTTTATACTTTTAATTAAAAAATCTTGTGCATTAACATTATTAAAAATTATACCTAAAAAATTACCATTTTTACTCTTATGAAAACCAATTGGTTGATGACCCATTAAATTATCTCCTCCTAAACCAATATCTTCATGAATTCCCTGAGAATCATTTGGCCAAATTGTATAAATTCCATCATTTAAATTTAAATCATGATATCTTTCTCCAAAACCAAATATATCATTTGATGTTAAATAAGAACCAAAAACTATAAATTTATTTGTAAATAGGAAATTTGTATTATTTGAATTTAATATTGTTTCATTATTATATATTAATTGATATGAGAATGATGTTTTATTTATGTTATATGATATTGAGAATCCTTTTTCTAAAAGGGATTTTGTATTTTTGCATTTGGAAATTTTGTCTTTGTATTTATTTGATATTGTATAAAGAGAAGGGTCCCATCTTTTTTTTTGAGAGTCTGTTATTTTAATATGGATTATTTCATCACATTCTAAATCTATGTTTAATTTTAAATTTGATATTAGGTCATCTTTTAATTTTGTTGTGTTTTGAAATGATATTCCTTCATATTCTTTTATGTTTAATTCTCCATTAAATTTCAAATATGCTTCAAAATGACTTTTTTGGTCATCAGTGAATTTTGCGTCTGTTATTTCATAGGAATTTTTATATTGGGATGATTGGGTTATTAGAAATATAAGAATGAGGATTTTTTTTATTTTCATTTTTTAATATATCTTTTATTTTTTATTTTTTTTAATATGAAAATTATATTTTTAAAAAATTTGCAATTAAGTAATAATGTCTCAAATTGTTATAAAAAGAAACAAAAATTTAGTTTTAATTGAAATATAAAGTACACAAAAACAATTTGATTCATAATATCTATATTTAAATAGATATTATAAATCTGAATGTTAATTAAAGAATAAAACAATTATTAAAAAAGTCCAATATTACATTATTTTAAATAAAATAATTTACTTATATTTGATAATTTATTTACAAAATAAAATATAATAAAATATTAATCTTTATCCCTGAAATCAAATAAAACTTCATAACAAATATAATAATGAATAATTAATTAATTAATTATATTTTTTTTTTAAAAGTAAAAAATAATACAAATCAAAAATAAAATACTTTTTTACTTTAAAGATAAATTTTTTTTTCAGGTTGACTATTATTCAAAATTTTAATTTCTCCAGTTTCAAACCAAATACTAAAAACTGCAGTTAAATTAGAAGGAACATTATGAAAAGCAACACCTAAACAAATATCATTTTGATAAAAACTCAAAGTTTTATTTTCTTGATTATATTCCATAGCAAATTTCATTTCAAATTCATCACATTCAAATCCATATTTATTCTTAGAAACAATTTGAATTCCATTTTCATCAGTTTTACATAATTTTTTATTATAAATATCCCAATAGAATTCAAATTGGAAAAATTTTGTTAAATTTTTATTTTTTGAATATTTTAAATTATCAATTAAACCAATAAATAATTGTGATTTATTCTTCCAAGGAATTTGAATATTTACTTTAAATTCAAAATAATGTGTATAAATATTTAAATTTGGTGTTAGGGAAATTATACAATGATTATTTGAGTTTTTTTTTAATATTTGTTTTGTTGAATCTAATTTAAATAAACCTGAATATTTGTGAGGATTAAATTGAAATTTTGTTTTATAATGTATTAATGGAATTTTCCAAAAATTTAATTCGTCATAAAAATTTTTTTCTTCTATAAAATTTGAAAAAATTGGATATTTGGAATTACGTAAATATTCTATTAAATATAAAAATGTTTTTTCATCTCTGTCTATAAATATTTTTCCATTTTTTTTTGGAAGGTTTATTTTTCCATTAAAACATTGAGCAAGAACAGAATTTCGATATTTTAAAAATGTTTTTCTTGTTGTTATTATTTCTTTATTTCCTCCTATATTACATTCTATTATATCATTTTCTTTTAAATCATTTTTAAGGGAAAATAATTTATTTAATTCATTTTTTTTATTTGTATATTGCTTTGAATATTCAATTTTAAAATTTTTAAATTGTTTTTTTTTTTCTATTATTTTTTCCTTTCCTCTTATTACTTCTTGTCTAAAAAATTTAAAATTAAAAAAATATTAAAAAAAAATTACTTTTCTAAATTTAATATACTTTGAATATTTTGAATAACTTCATCTAAATTATTTTCTAAATAAGGAATATATTGTTCATTTTCTAAAATTTCATTATCTCCACTTTCATTTAAATCTTGAAAATTATTATCATTATATGTATAATAATTTCTAAATTGATAATATGGTAAATAATAATATGAATATTGAATTATCTCATTTCTAATTGAATTTTGACTTTCTGCGTTTGTATTTACTTGATTTTCGACTAAGTTTTTTTTATTTTTTATAAAATTAAATAATTATATTGTATTTTTACATGAATGTTGAGATGATGATTCATTACTTTCTTCTGGAATACAATCTCCAAAATCTGAATTTCCTTGAATGTTGTTATTTAATATATTTTGATTTTGAAAATAATTTTGAGTTGACATATTTTGTAAATTTAATATATTTTAATTTATATTAATGGATAAAAGTAATAAAATTTATGTATTATAAATTATAATATTAATTATCTAAAATATTTAAATATAAATTAAAGATATTTTTTATAAATTTTTTTAAAAGAAATTTTTAGATTTCTAATTGACTTTTTTAAATTATTTATTTTTTTTTTAGTTCTTAATTGATTTTTTATTGATATTTCTTAACTTTTATCTATTTTTTCCTAATTATTTTATTTATATTTTTTTAAAAGAAAGATTTTTGTTTATTCATTTATTTTGAAATTAAAACATCAATTTTCTTTTTCATTAAATTAAAGAAATATAACTCTTATTTAATTCAAGATTTTCTTTTTAATTAAAATAATTTAACAAAAAATATAAGAATTATAATTATAAATGTATAATTTAAAACAAATATTTTTGCCAAATTTATCTAAATTTACTTTTTCATATATTTATTTTAAAAATTTATTTCTTTTATTTTACTTAATAAATACTTTATTTTTCAATTTTAATATTATAAAAATATTTCTAAAACAGAAAAAAATAAAATATTTTAAATTTAAAAATAATTTTATTGTTTAAAAAAAACAGATTATAATTTTATAAATGAATTTTAAAAAATAATATAAAATAAAAAAAATCAATGAATCATCACACTTCATCATCAAAATCATCAAATATAGTAGAAATAAAGGTATCACCAGTATATAAAAAGAAATCATTAATGTTTACACCAAATGAAGTATCATTTAATTATATAAATGATAATGATAATCAAGAAATAATTGCAATTTTAAGTGGAAGAAGTAAATCAGGTCATGCAAAAACTTTAGTAAATAAAACAAAAAATTACAAATTAAAATCAGTTAAAGATGAAATAGGAAAAACTCATTCATTAAATTATAAAAAACAAAATGATATAGACAATTATGAAAAAGAAAAAGAAACAAAAAATTCTCCTTTAACTGAAGAAAATTTTAATGCAATTATAACAAGTATAAATGAATTATGTGGAAGAGTAAAAAAAGAAAGAAAAAAAACTTCAGATATTCAAAATAAAAATATTCAAAATCCAAATTTTAATATAAAAAATTTAATAAATACAAATGAACGTATAAATAAAAAAACAAAAAGTATAAATTATCATAATGATGTAAAATTAAATAAATTCATATCAAAAAATACAAATTTATCTCATATTCAAATAAATGAAGATGAAGTAAGATCATTATCTAATATGGAAGATATAACAAATTTTTATACTTATACAGAAAGATGTTTTGAAATGATGATAGAAATAGAAAAAATAAAAAATATTAATAAATGTAAACCTTGTGATTTCCCATTTGATAATGAAATAAATAAAGGAAATAAAAAATTAGCAATTTTTGATTTAGATGAAACTTTAGTTCATTGTCGTTCAAAAAATATAAATGAATGTCAATATCAAATTGAAGTAATGTTACCTTCTAGAAAAAAAGGAAAAATTGGAGTAAATATAAGACCAAATTGGGAAAAGGCATTAAATATTATTAAAGATAAATATATTATTGTAGTGTTTACTGCGAGTCATAGTACTTATGCCGATGCTGTATTAAATTTTATGGATCCTAATAATAATTATTTTCAATATCGTTTATATAGAAATAATTGTACTTCTGTTAAATATGAAGGAAAAGAAATTTATATTAAAGATTTAAGTGTTTTTAAAAATATTGATTTGAAAAATATTATTATTATTGATAATAGTGTTGTTTCTTTTACTTATCAATTAGATAATGGAATGCCCATTCTACCTTATTATAATTCTGATAGAGATAATGAATTAATTTGCTTAGCTTATTATTTACTTGCAATTTTTGAATATAAAGATTTGAGAGAAGCTAATAAATTATATGTTAAATTAGATTATTATAAGGAAGCTGCTATGGAAAAATTTAAAATTGAAGAAGAAGAAGAAGAAGATGAATATTGTGATAATCTTTCATTTAAAAAAAATATTAATTATTTAAATAATAAAGAAAAAGAAGTGAATAATAATCATGATAATAGTAAAAAAATGGTTCATTTTGAAGAGGAAATTACATATAGGAAAAAAGAAGATGTTATACATTTTACTAATGAATTGAAAAAATCAATTTTAGGATTAAAAAAATTAATTCCTGAAGATAAAGTTTAATAATCATCTTTTTATTTATATTTATTTAAGATTGATATTAATGTATTATTAATATATATTTTTAATTAAAAAATATATAATAATTAAATGACTATTAAATTATTTATTATAATTTTAATATAAACTTAAATTTGTAAAAGAAAAATATGTCTGAAAAAAATATAAAATTAATTTATTCATTCCCAATTTATATTCTTTCAACAAATATTTTTATAATAGAAAATTTCATAGAAAATTACTTATTTTTTTCAGAACCAATTCCAACAAATTTAATAAAAAAAAATATAAAACTAGATGAAAAATTATCAGGAATTGTAGAAATAAATAAACAAAATTATTTGATTAATTTCAAATCAAATTACACAGTAAATAATATAGATTTTTCAATATTTAAAAATATTTCATTAATATTTTTCCTTTTAGATGTATCAGAATATACAAATTTTCAAATTTTTATTAAAGAATATGTAAATTATATGGTTAATGAAAAACAATGTAATTTTAAAGGTCCAATTTATATTTTAGGATTATGTGATAAAGATGAACTTGAAGGAATTGAAATTGATTCTGATGAAATTAATTATTATTTAAATTTAATTGATTATAAAAATTTTCAATATAAAGATTTGACTAATCTTTCTTCTGATCAAAGATTTATTGCAATTAATGATATATTAGATAATTTAATTAAGAAAAAATCAGTTAAATTAAATAATTTGTCAAATGAAAGTTGTTCAATATATTAAAAAGATTTATATAAAATAAAAAATATAAATATGTAATTCTTTTTTTTATATTAGAATAATAATGAATAAAACCATATTTAATAAATATATAATAATTTTTCAATTTGAAATAAATCAATATTCATAATTTCTTTATTTAAAAAAAATAATAAATTATTTTTTTATATTATTAAAAAGAATAAAGAACAGAATTGATAATTAACTAAAAATTATTTATTCAACTAAAAAATGATAATTTAAAATAAAAATGAAAAATAATTTAAAATCAACTTTCCATACAAAAATATCATTAAAAGCAATAAAACCAGAAGAAAATATATTTGAAATATTTCCAACAGAGAAAACAAAAAGAAAAATGTCAAAAAATAAATATTTTTCACCTGAATTTTCTAGAGATATTTCAATAAATAATTCTCAAAATAATATTAAGGAAATTTTAAATGAATTTAAATATTCAGAAAAAGAAAATTTACCTTCAATTATTTCATCTCCTATTACAAATAAATATTTAACCGATTTTCATAAATCAAAATTAAGTAAACCTATTAACAATATTTCAAATGTTAATTATTTATATTTTCCAAACAATTTGCAAAAAAAAATTTATAATGATATATCTTTAGTAAAATTTTTTAATTCTGATTTCACAAGAAATGAAAAAGAAATTAATCAAGAATTATTTAATAAATTAATTTATTTTGATTCTCTTTCAAAAAGAATTGGAAAAAAAGAAAGAAATTTAATTTGTGATTATATTAAAAATAAAATAAAGGTTAAAAATTGTATAATTGTCCCTCCTGAATGTGTACATAATAAATTTGTTAAATTATTATTATTAAATATTAATAATCATATTGAAAATAAATTAAAGAAAAGTGGAAATATCTCAAATGAATACATAAATAATTTAGTTAAAAGTCAAATGGATAATTTAAAGTATAAAATAAAACAAGGAATAATGAAATATAAAAATATAGTAAATAATGAATTAAATAATACTTCAAATAATTTTAATAATAAAATTTATAGAACTATTAGACTTAAACATAAACCAAATCATAATGCAAATTTAACATCATCAATTCAATTTTTAAAGGATCCAAATAAATTATTAAATTTTAATAATGATAATCATTCTAATTATTTTAGTGATAATGAAGATTATATTCAAGAACAAAAACAAACTTTTTACTTAGGAAATTATAATGAATATTATCAAGAAACTGATTCAGATAAAATAAGTTTAAATAGTATTGTAAATAATAAAGATAATAAATATCTTTCAAAAGAACAAAAGAAAAGTAAAATGAAAGTAAAATATTCTACTGAAGAAATAAGTGTTACTATTGAATATTATGATGAAGAAGGAAATTTAATTGAAAATAATGATAATAAACCTTTAATTTTATATGATGAAAATGGAAATCAAATTTTTGATTATAAATTAAAAAAAGATATGAGATATTTTAATAGTGAAGGAAAACAAATTTTTATTTCTATAAAAAATAATAATTCTAAAAATAATTATATTAATTCTTCTATTAAAAATCATCATTTATTAGATAAATTAGTTGATAAAAAAAAGAATTTTAGTCAAAATAATTTAAATGAAAAAACTATTAATTCAAGTAAATATTCAAATAATAATTCTATTGAACAATTTTCACATGAAAATGATTCATTTAATAAGAAAGATTGGGAAAAGAAAATAATGAAAAAAATATTTAATAAAGATAAACAATATGATAATAATATTATTGATACTCAAATTTATGAAAATAATAATTCATATTCAAAAAGTGATATTGAAGAAAAAAAAAATGATAAAATTGAGGAAAATAAAATTAATATTTCAGAATCAAGGAATAATTTAAAAAGAAATAATAAAATTTCATTAAATATTTTGAATTCAACAAAAAATAAAAATTTTATTAAATCTCAATATAATATAATTAAAAGAAATGATGCTTTGAAAAAAAATAATATATTGAAAAGAGGAATTAAAACATCATCAATTACAAAAAAATTTTTATCAAAATATAAAAAGAAAAATCAAGGTAAAAATAAAAAAGAAAATGAGAATGAAAAAATTGAAGAAAATATAAATAGTAATGATGATATTATTGATAGTAATAATGATGAAAAAAAATTATCTAAAAGATTTTTAACTCAATCAACTTCAAGAAAATCAATTAAATTATTAAAAAAAGAAGAAGATGAGATTGAAAAAAAGAAAAATGAAAAAGAAGAATATGAAGAACAAAAACAAAAATATGAAGAAGAAGTTAAAATAATAATTCATAATGATATAATAAAAAATTTAACAATTCAAAAAAAAGTAAAATCAAAAGCAGATCCAAAAATAATAAAATTACTTCAAGAAAAAGAAAGAATTCATAAACTTGGTTTAAGTACTTATGAATTATATGAAGATAAAGAAAATGAAAATGATAAAAAAAATACTATAAGTAATGAGGATGAAAAAAATAATAAAAATAATAATTTTAATTCACATAAATATAATTATTCAAAAGTAGGAAATGAAAATTTTATAATTTATAAAGGAAAAGATTATTTTAATGATAAGAAAAATAATAATTTTGATCAAAATTTAAAGAATGAATATTCATCTTGGGTTAAAAATGAAATAAAAAAAAAAGAAGATAATATCAATCAAAAGTATTCTTTAATAAAAAGTGAAAATGAAATAAAAATAAATGAAAAAATTGAAAATAATAATCAGAATAATAATTTAAATATGACTTCTTATAAAAAAACAAATAAAAGAAAAATTGATGATGATGATGAAAATGAAAATGATTTTGAAAGAAAAAAAATTATTAGAAAACAATATTTAAAAACTCCCTTAAATACTAAAAAAATAATAAAATTAAATACATTAAGAAATAAATTTGATAATACTATAAAAGATAATGAAGATGATTTACCTTTATCAATAAAAAAACCTTCTTCAAGAAGTAATGATGAAAATCAAAATGATAATAAATATTCAATGAATAAATTATTAAGTAAAATAAGAAAATTAAAAAATTTATCTCAAGAAGAATATGATAAAGAACTTTTTTCTTTAGTAGATAAACAAATTGAAAATATTGAAATAGCAAAAAATAGAAATAAGGCAGAAAGAATTAATATTTTTATTGATAGATTGAATTATTTAAGACAAACAAATATGAATTATCATAAAATTCAATCTGAAAAATTAATTTATAAAGAACCTTTAAATATTAGAAGTTTTAGTGATGAAAAAGTTAATTCTAAACAAAATAAAATGAAAGGTAATTTAATTGAAAATATAAAAAAATAATTTTTTATATATATTAAATAATTATTAAAAATATAAATATAGACTATTAATTTTTGGGTTAAAAAATTGTTTTATTAAATATAAAAAAGAAAAAATAAAAATTCTATAAAACATTTCTATAATCATATCAAAATATAATTATTTTAATCACATCAATCATTTTTATAAATCTTGTTCCTCAACATAAATCACACTTATTGAATTATTATCATTATTTTCAGAATTATTAATTTCATTTATATTATTTTTACATTTTATACTTTCTTGATTATTAAGTAAATTATTTTGATTTTTTATTAATTCAACAAAAGCAATATGAATTTCTTCAACAGAACAAAATTTATTATTTCCTTTATTATCAATAAAAAAACCATCATTTGTATTTGAAGTATTTGTATTTGTATAACAAGTTGATGCTTTTGTTTCTTTTCTTTTATTTTTTTTTGATATATTTATTGATGAATTTTTATCTTTAAATTCATTTGAAAAACTCATAATATTTGAATTTGAAAAATTATTATAATTTCTCCATAATGTACAATATTTATTATTATTATTATTATTATTAATCAATTTTCTTTGATTAAAATGTGTATTTTTAAAATAATTTTTACTTAAATCAAAACTTATGTCATCTAATAATTTTATATTTGTTTTATTATTTTTTAATTGTTTATAAGGGAAAAAATTTGAAGATGATAAAACTAAATTACCTTTTAATACTTTATTATTTATCATTTCTGATGGAGATTCTTTTTTTACTTTTTTTGAATAAGAATCAGGTTTTATTTTTTTTTCTGATTTTTTTTCTAAAATATTTAAATTAGAAAAAAATAAAGATGGAAGTGTATTTAATCTTATTAATTTTTTATTTCTTGTAAAAGTATTTGTACTATTACATCTTTCATAAATATCATATGAAATATTATTTAATTTATCATTATTATTCTTTTTTTGAGTTAAATTTGAAAGATTTTTTGAATTATAATTTAATATATTTAAAATTGAAGAATTTAAATTTTGTTTTTTTTCTTTTTTTATTTTATTATTTTTTGTACTTGAAGAATTTATTCTTCCTTCATTTAATTTTATTTTTGAATTTATTTTTCTTACTGTAATATTATTTTTATCTGTTCTTGAATTTAATGATGAATCTTCTGTTGTACTAATTGCAATTTTATCTAATTTTTTTATTGGTATAAATTTCTTTGTCTTATTATCATATGTTATATATTTATTTTCCTGAAGTGTCTTTCTTTTTTTTTGGTTTTCTTTATTTATTTTTTGATAATATTCCCAGTTTTTTTTAAGTAAAAGTTTTGCTTGTTGAGGTAAAATAACAGAGTCAATTTTATTGTTCATAATTGTTAAAAATTAAAAAAAATAAATATTTCATTATATTTAATTTTTTTAATTATTAGATATATTTAAATAATTTTTAAATATTTTTTATAAAATTTAATTTAAAATAATCAGATAAATAATTATTAATATATCCTTCCAAAAAAAATAAATAGAAATAAATAAAAACTTTAATATATAAATAGTAAATTTAAAAATTTTTAAATGAAAAATTTTTTAAATTTTATTTTAATTATACTTTGTTAATATTTGGAATTTTAAATTAGAATGTTAGATATAAAAAGAAATAAGAAATATTTATTTTTATGGATTTCAATATATTTGAAAAAACATTATTATATTTATTAATAATTATATTCATTATAATTTTTTTTTCCTTTATTTTTTTGAAAAAATTAACAATAATTAAATTATTTTAAATAAATAATTATATACAATAATATAAGAAATTAATAAACTTATTATAATAATAATATTATTTCTGATATACATACATTTTCATTTTTTCAATTTTTTTATTAATGACTTCAATAATTCCTTTATAAGTCCAATAAGAATTAGGTTTAATTTTTTTATCATCAGAAATTCCTAAAAAATCAAAAATATCTTTAATAAAAAAAGCAAATAATCCAGTTGTACTACAAATTTTAGAAAAATATGCAGGTGTAATTTTATTAAATTGCTCATTTAAAATATGAATAATTTTATAAATATTTTCACTACTTAAATCAATATCATCTTTAACATTTTTTAATAATAATTCTCCATTTTTACCATTTGATTCTTCTGTAAAATATTTTCTACATTTTTTCCAAAATATTTCTTTATTATTAAATTCTTTTGTTATAGAATGATTAATTAATTGAAAATAAATATGATAAATTAATAATATATCATCTGAAGGAACTGAAATTTGAGTAAATAATTTATTTAATGAAGTTTGATTTAATAAACAAACAGCTTTTAATGCTCCTTTTGTTAATATTATATTTTTTGGATCATATGGAATTAAAATTTGTTCTAAATTAAATATATTTATTTTTTTTTCATATTTTATTTTTTCTTTTTTTAAATTTGATAAAATGTTTTCATTAATTATTTTTTTAAATATTTTACAAGTATACATTAAATTTAAATAATCTTGAATAGATAAATATTTTAAAATAAAAGGTAATTGTTCTTCTGCATAATCTAATACTTTAAAATATGAAATATGATATGTAATTTCTATATCATTTGTATTAATTAATAAACCTTTTGGAATAAAATCAATATCATTATTTTCTATTAATAAAGATTCATTTAATATTAAATCATTTTCAAGTCCTGAAATTTTTTCTTCATTATCATCAAAAGTTTTACTTTGAATATCTTTTAATTTATTATTTGAAATTGTACTATCAATTGATTTATTTTTATCAAATTTTAATAAATTTTTTGTTGATATTTGTAATTTTTTATTTCCTTTATTTAAATTATGATTTTTTTTATTTGAACGCATATCACGTTCTGTTTTTGATCTTTTTAATTGATGAATATTATTATCATTATTTAATTTTATTGTCATTGTTAATTTTAAATTATTATTATCTTTTTTAATATTTTTTATTGTATTAGAACGATGACTTTGACGATTTTTTAATAAATTAATATTTGATTTACTTTTTTTCATTTCAATATTAATTAATTGATTTTTATTTGATTTTAAATTTTTATTTTGTCTAAAAGGAGTTCTTGAAATTAATCCTATTGTTGTATTTCTTTTTGATGTATTTAAACCAAGATTTAAAGAAGAAACTTGATTTTTTTTATTTTTTAAATCAAATTGTTCTTTCATTATTTTTTCAAGTGATATACATGTATTTGTAACTGAATTTACAATATTTTTTGATGTATTTATTATGGAAAAGTAATTATTTGTACTTGATTCTAAAAAATGTAATTTGTCTTCAAATTTTGATGAAAGTAAATTTGATAAAATATTTTTTTTTAATTTTAAATTGTTTTCTATCATTTTATAATTTAATTGTATATAATTAATAATAAAAAATATTTTTTTATTAATCTAATAATTGTTATGATAAATAAAAACAAAAATTTTGATTTAAATATTTATTGAAAAATTAATTATTTTTAAAAGGTGATAAATATTGTTTTTCACTTATATTTTTTATATCAATATTTTCTAAAAATTCTTCTTTTTTTAAATCATCAAAATTTTGAATTCTTTTTTCTTTATCAATACATAAAAATTTACTTATTAAATTTTTAGCTAAATCTGAAATATTTGAGTTTTTAGGATAATAAATAATATTTTTTTGAATCCTTTTAATTAACTTATCTTTATTTTCTTCAAAAAAAGGAGGAACACCACATAACATTTCATAAATTATTATTCCTAAACTCCACCAATCTGTAATTTTATCATATTCATTTCCAATTAAAATTTCTGGTGATAAATATTCAATTTTATTATTAAATAATTTTTTATTTTGTTCTATTTTTGATATTAAAACATCATTTATATAAAAATATCCATCTTCTCCTAATAAAATATTTTCTGGTTTTAATACTGCATATATTATATTGTTATTATGTAAATTTTGTAAAGCTAATCCAATATTAATTATAAAGAATTTTACTTTTTCTTCATCTATTATAATATTTTTTTTTAATATTTCATTTAAAGTTTTTTCATTATTATAAATTGTTAAAAAATAAATTCTTTCAGGTGATCTAAAACAATATTCAATTTCATTTACAAAAAGAATATTCCCATTTTTATATAATCCATATTCTTTATCATCAATTTCAAGTGATTTCATTCTATATTTTTTTCCTTCAAATTCCATAATTAAAACTTTACTATAATCATTACCAATAATTTCTACAACATCAAAATCATGAAATGAAACAATTTTATCATTTTTATCAAATATAACCATATTATTATAATTACTTCTTTCAGGAAGTAAATTAATATCTTTATTAATAATATAATCTTTATCATCATTAGCAAAAACATTATTTTGATTTAAATAATCAATAATATCCATTAAATATTGAGTATCCATTTTAGAATAATTTTTATTTATTTTCTTATCTAATTTACTAGTAACATAATTTTCTAAAGATTCTTTATTAATAACTGATATTTTAAGAGAAAAATGATTTAAATGAGCATAAATTATTGAAATATAACCAATAATAATATTTTTGTCATTTGATTTATAATGATAATCATATTCTTCATCATCACCATGAATTACAAATTCATTTGATATTTTTGAAACTGTTATTCCTGTTAATTTTGATATTTCAATTCTTCTTTTTAATTCTTTTTTTTTAAAATTATATAATGCTTTTGATGTTATTAATAAATTTCTTTGTTGTTCACTTGATTTTTGATTTATTTTTACTAATGAATCACTATAATATAAAATTTCATCTTTTATTATTTTAGAAATATTATTATTCCCTGCAAATTTCAATTCATCATGTACTTTTAACATTTTAAATAATTCCATAAAATGAATAAAAAAAAAATTAAAAAAAAAATTAAAAAACTTAAAATAAAAAAAAACAAAAAAAAAAAAAAATAAAAAAATAATTTCATAACTGTAAAAAAAAATGGAAAAAGTACCATTATGGAGAACAGCTCGTTTAGGTATGGTAACATACCAACCAGATGGTTTAGGTCGTGACAAATACATAAAATATAACAATGGAGGTTTTTGGGATACAGGAGAAAAATTTGAAGTAAAAAAAGAATATGAAAGACCAAAATATTCAAATTTCCATTCATTATATCATCAAGCAGCTCCCTTTAAATATTATAGTAATGGAAAAACAAGAGATAGTTACATTTTATTTAATACAGGATTATCAAAAGATATTAAACCATTAGGTTCATATAAATTAACTGATTTTTTAAGAGGAAATGAAAAAAAAATTAATAAAGGTAATTTTGTAAGAAGTCCTTATGAAAAAAGTATTAGTTTACAAAGAAAACATATTGAAAATGGTATTATTGATAGATTATATAAGAAACCACTTTTAAAAAAAGAACAAGCTTATCAAAAAAAAATTGAAGAAGAAGGAGAAGAAATTAAAGAAGATTTTCCTTTGAGAACTTATTCTTGTAATTTTGGAATTTATAATAATACTTATGGGAAACAACAAAATATTTTAACTGAAAGTGCTTTGAGTAATGCTATTAGGAATAGTTTACATTTAGAAAGATATGAATTAAAAGATGATAAAAGTCTTTTACATAAAATGGAAAAAGAAGATGTTAATAAGTTTTTAATGAAGGATAGGGAATTTAGTTATAATAATAAGTTAAAGTTTAATAAAGGAAAAAGAAGGATTAAAATTGAAGAGTTGAAAGAAGGGAATAATGCTTAATTATTATTTTTTTTAAATTGTTTTTTTTTATTTTTGATTTGTTTTTTTTGATATTTTGATTTTTTTTAGTTTTTATTTTGGAAGATATTAATTATGTTTTTAATTTATTTTGATAATGAAAATAAAAAATTTTCTATTTTTTAAATTATTAGTAATTAAATTTATTATTAAAATGTAATTTTTTAATTTATTTAAAATTTAAAAAATATAATTTTCAGTTTTTAATAAATTTAATACAAAAAAAAAATAATGCAAATTGATTTAGATAATTGTATTTTAGAACTTCAAAAACCAGAATCAGAAAGAAATATAGAAAAAATAGTAAAATATATAAGAACATTAAAAGGATTTGTAAACATATTAAATGATACAAATGAAGATTTTAATTATTATTTAAATGAATGTGCAAAAATATTAAAATATAGTCAAAGAGAAAAAGATGAAATAATAGTAGAACAAGGAGAAAAAGGAGATTCATTTTTTCTTTTATTAAAAGGTTCAGTTTCATTTTTAGTTTCAAGACCAAAAACTTATGAATTAACAAAAGAAGAATATATACTTCATTTATTTAAATTAAGAAAAAACAACTCAACTGAACTTTTAAAACAATGTTTACAATTAAATTCTTTTATATATCCAATTGAAGAAAGTTTTGATTTATTTATTAAAGATATTGTTTTTAAAAAAATAAAAAGTGAAGATATATTAAATAATAATGAATTAATGACAAAAGCAAAAGAATTATACGATTATATAAAGAGTGAAAATTCAAATAAAAAAATATATAAAAAATCAATTGAAGAATATATAGAAATGAATAAATTAAATATAGAAAGAAATGAAGAAAATTTATATCATAAAGAAGAAAAAGAAAAAAAAATAGTAAAAATACCAAATTATATTGTAATAAGTAAATGTGGAAAAGGAGAAACTTTCGGTGAATTAGCTTTAGAACAACAAACTGGAAAAAGACAAGCAACAGTAATAACAAATGAACCTACTGATTTTGCTATTATTTATAGGAATCAATATAATAATTTATTGAAAAATTCTATTGAAAAAGCAAAAAAAAAATTTTATTCTGTTATTAATAATTATAATATTTTTGTTCAAATTTCTCCTTATGCTCTTGATAAGAAATATTATAAATTATTTACTTTAAAAAAATTTGAAAAAGGAATAAATTTAATTGAACAAAATCAAAATTTAAATACTATTTTTTTTATTATTAATGGTGAATATGAAATATCAACAAATAGAAATATAAAAGAAGTAAATGACTTAATTATATATTATAAAAAATATATTAGAAAATATGGAAATAAATCTGATTATAAATTATTTAATCCTATTGATGAAGAAAGAGAAAACGATGATTTGAATTTGAATAAAAAATTTAAAAGTGAAGAACAAAATAATATTTTATTTGAAAGAAAATATATTAAATTAAGTATTTTACAAGAAAGAGATATTTTAGGAATGAATAATTTAATGATACCTATTGATAATAATAATTCAAAAGGTTTAATTAATTGTAAAACTTTATCAGCAAAATCTGAAGTTTATGAACTTGATTTAAATCAATTTTATTTTATTTGTGAAGTTGAAGATGGAGTTAAAGATTTAACAATTGAATATGAAATTAATAAAATGAAAATGTTAATTCAAAGATTACAAATTCATAAAAAAAGAATTTATAATTCTATTTATAAAAAAGAAATTGAAAGATCTAATCAGGCTTATAAAAAACAATTATTTGAAAGAAGTATTCATCAAAGAAATAGATTACATTCTCTTGAAGCAAATCAAATTTTAGAAAGTGATGAAATTAAGAATTTTATGGAGAAAATTGAAAAAGAAAAAGAAATGAAAAGAAAGAAATTATTAATGGAAAATGAAAAGAAAGAAAATAATTTTACTTTATATAAAAAATCAAATGTTAATCTACCTCAAATTAATAGTCCTCATTCAAATATAAGAATTTTTTTCAATTCTCCTAAAAAAAAAAGTAGAAATGAAATAGTATATGATTTATATAAAGATAATTTTAAACAGAAAAATTTATATGAAGGAGTTTTTAATTCTTATGCCTTTACTGAATCAAATGAAAATAAAAAAGAAAAAGATATTCATAAAATATATAAATCAATGAGAAGAAAAAGTAAAAAAGGGATTTATGATGCTTTAATTTTAGATAGATTTAATTCTTGTTTTCAATATGCATTAATGAATTTGAATTCAGATTAAATTAAATATTTAATTATAAATTATTTGTATTTATTTTTTTATGATATTTTTTTTTGTTTAAATATTTAAAAATAAAAAAAATTTTTTTTTATATTTATATAAAAAAAATAAATAAAGTATTCTTTTATATATAATAAGTTAATATTGAATTCTTATTCTTTTTTTTTATTGTTTTTGATAAATTAATTTTCTTACTTCAATTTGTTCAATTCTATAATTTGTATTCCATTCATAATCATTTTTACATCTTTTAATAATTAAATTTAATCTTAATCTCATATTATTTTTTTCAAATTCAATATCACCTCCATCAAAATAAATACAAAAAAAATGATAAAATTTACCACAACAATTACATTTAAAAACTTCTCCATTATTACTATTACAAACATTACATTTTTCAAAAAAATAATTTTTTAAATCTTTTATAACATTCAAACTATTTAAATTAGTAAAATCATTGAAAATAAAAAAATCAGATATTAAAACACAAGTGATATGAGCAAAATAATTTTCTTTAGAAAAAAATTTCAAAGCACCATGAGAACAATTACATAAAAAGCATTTAATTTCTTTATCTTTATAATAATTTTTTAATTCATATTTACATTTATCACAATAATAAATTTCTTTTGAAAGATCTTTTATATCTTTTATTCCATAACAAGTTGAATGATAACTTGCATTACATTTATCACAAAATATTATTACTTCTTCTATATTAATATTTATGTCAAAACATATACAGCATTCACTATCATTTTTATATTGATTTGTTATATATTCTTTTATATTAGTTATATTTTTTTTTTCTGGATTTTTTATTATTATATTATCCATAATTGATTTATATGTTTTTATTTTTATTCCATTAATTAAATGATTTGTTAATTTTATAAATATTTTTAAGGAATTGTAATTATTTATTATATTTTTAAATTCTATATCATTTTTTTTTCTATTTTGCATATTTATAATGTCTTTTTCATATTCTGTTTTTATTTTTGATATTATTATTTTTATTTTCTCTTTTATTATAGATAACATTTTTTTTTTTGAATATATTGATTCTTCTATGAAATTATATGTATTTTCTTTTGGGTAATTTGTTTGACTTTCTATATTAAGAATTACTTTTGATAATCTATTTAATTTTACCCCCTTTAAAAATTTTAATTTTTTTAATATGTTAAATTTTGTTTTATCATTTTCATTTATAGTATTAAAATTTAATTGATTTAAATTAATATTTAACTCACCTCTTTTTTGAGAAATGAATTTTAATTCTTTTAATTTTTTATTATCATTGATTGAATTTGAAACAATTTCATATTTTAAAATATTTTCTTTTGGAAAATCTTCAATTTCCATTTTATTATCATTATCATCTAATTTTAATAATTTTGATTTGTTAAATAATGCTAAAAATAAATTATTATTTTGATTTAAATATTTATTAATTTTTACTAACGTATATTTATTATCATTTGGAATTGTTAAATTTATATTATTTTTATTTTCATCAATTTGAATATTTAAATTATCTTCAGAAAAATTATCTTTCATTTCTGTAAAAATATTTTCAAATTCTTCATTTGTAAAATCATAAAAATAATTATTTGAAATATCCCAATTAAGTTTTTTATTATCTGAATACATTATTTTATTTAATAAATTAGGTTCATAAATTTTTTTTTCTCTTAATAAAAACTTTAAATAAGTATAATTTAAACTTGTAATTAATTCTTCATTTTTTTTAATTATATTATTAGACATTAAAGAAATTCTATTTTTGAATTTAATTTTTTTTTTCTTAATTTTATTATTATTTTCAAATTTCTTATTTGAAATTATAGAAGTTGATTTTAATGAATCATCAGTCTTAGATTTATTTTTTTCAGATGGAATTAAAAAATTCTTAATTTTAATTTTATTATTCCTAAATAATATATGATATTTATTACATAGACTAATAAAAGTATTATTCTTAATTTTAATAGAAAAATTATTTTTAATTGCACAAAAAGGATGATAATAAATTCCACATTTATTACATTTATAACATAATCCATTTTTTTGACAAATACAACAAAACATATCTACTTTAATTTTATAAAAGCAATTTTTAAATTTTTTAAATTGAAAATTTATATATTCTGAAAATGCCATTGCACAAATAAAATGTAATTGAATATCTTCAATTATTAAATTACATTCATTTGAATAATTACAAATTCCACATTTTTTATTTTTAATTCTTTTTGATTTTTGTTTTGTTAAACATATTAAACATTTATTTTTATTTGTATTTTTTGTTAAATTATTATATTCATTTATACAATTTATATGATAATAACATGTGCAATTATTACAATAAAAAATATCATCTATATTATTATTAAAGATTATTTCAATATTACATAAAATGCATTTATGAATTGTAATAATAAAACCAAAATTTTTTTCTTTTAAAACATTTTTTTGAATAACCTCTTTTTTAATATTATTTTTATTAATATTCATAATATTATTATTATTCATAATTGAATTTTTAATTTTATTTTTATCATTATTATTTAAATTATTTTGTTCTAAATTTTTTTGATAACAAATTGAATTATTAATACAATTATTTTCTTTATTTTTATTAATAAGGATTTCATTTTCAATTTTCATCATTTCAATTTTTTTAGATTTAATATATTGTTTATGACTATCACAATAAAAATCAAAATGATAATTTCCATTTGATTGATAATTCAAAGGATGTTTATAAATACATTGTTCATGAGTATAAATTTCACATCCATCAACTTTACATTTAATAAAAAAATTTCCTTTATTTTTTTGACAAAAATGACATTTTCCATCATATAATAATACTGTTTCAGGTAAAGCTTTTCTTGATTTAAAAATAATAAAATTATTTTCTAATTCAAAATCAATTTTTAAAAACCATTTTGCACATTTTTGATGAACACAATTTAATTTATTTACATTTAACCATTTATGAAGACATAATTTATTTCCATCACTATCACAAATAGAACATTTTTTTTTTAAAAAATTATTTTCTGGAATATTTATTCTACATGTATCGCATTCTTTAATATTTAAATTTTTGATATTATCAATTGAATATAAAAGACATTTATTATGAATTTTTTTTTTGCATTTTTCACATGTAAATATTTTTATTTCATTTTCATTAAATTTTTCCAAACATTCATAACAATACATTCTAACTTTTGGATAATTATAATAAATTATATTATAAGCATTAAATTCATATAACTAATATAATGATAAAATAATAATAACTTAAAATATAATTTTTTAAATAAAATGTTTTTTTTTGGAAAAGGAAAAGAAAATAATTTAAATAAATCAAAAAATCAAAAAGAAAATAATAATATTTTAGATGGTATAACTAAACATTTAAAAGGATTTACAACAAATAATTTAAATAAAACTTCACCAATAATATCAAAAATGAAAATAAATCATTTAGATAAAAATATTCATATTAAAGAAAAAATTAATGAATATACATATGATGAATCAAAAGAACAAAAATCAAAAATAAAAAATATAAATAAAGATAATAATAAAAGTCTTAAACATTTAAATGGATTAAATTTAATATCATTTAACTTAAAGAATGAATTAGATATAAAATCACCATTACAAATTCATAAAATAATAAACAATAAAAAAAGAAATATAATAGATAATGAAGAAATAGTAAAATTTATATATCATTTACAACCATTTTCAAATAGATTAATAAATACTTTTCCAAATTCTCAAGAAGAAATAATTAGAAAAATAAGTTATGAATATAATAGTGAAATAATAAAAGGAAATTCAATAATTTATAGATATGGTGAAGAGGCAGATAAATTTTATATTATCCATAAAGGAAAAGTAGATTTACTTTTTCCTTATACTGAAAATGTTGAATTAAATAAAGATGAATATTATATTTATTTACTTAGATTAAGAAGATTTAATGAAATTGAAATGTTACATAATGTTTTATTAATGAATCAATCTGTTTATATGGAAAATTTTGGAGAAAATTTTCTTTTTGATAATTGGATTACTAAAGCATATAATACTTTAATTAGATTAGAATATGATCCTTATTTTATTGTTAGAACTAGTATAAAAAAGAAAAAAAAGAAAAAAAATATAAATAATGATAATAAAGATAATAGTACTCTTTTAAATAATTTTAATTCAAATCAAAATGTAAATAATGATAATATTAAATTTGAAGAAAAAGTTTATGAAAATAAAAAAATGAAAGAATTAATTTTAAGAATTTCTGAAGAATTAAAATTAACAATTAAAGCAAGTTTCCCAGATTTATATAAAGAAGTAGAAGTTGATAAATTTGAAAATAAAAGAACAATAAAAAATATTCCATTAAATCCAACAGTATTTAATTCAATATTAAATAATGTAAAAACTGAAGATTATATTAATAGAATTAAACCACCAATTATTGAAACAGGAGAAAAAAGAAAAAAAATAATAATAATGAAATATTTATTTATTAAAACAATTAATACAGGAGAACATTTTGGTGATATTTTAAATGATAATCTTTCTTTATTTTCACAGGCACAATTATCTTTAATTAAAAAGTCTTCTTTTAATTATAAATTACATCAATTTCCTTTTTTTAGAAGTATAACTGCAATTACTCAATATGAAAATGATAATTTTATTGGTTTTATTTATAGAAAAAATTATTATGATACTTTAAAGAGATTTAGTGAGAAATTTAATTATGAAAAAAATAATTTTTTACTTCAAAATTTCCTTTTTAAAAAAATTAAAAATCCAAATATAATAAAAACTTATTCTATATGTTTTAATGAAATGAATATTAAAGAAAATGAAGTTTTAATATCACAACATGAAAAAATAAATAATGAAAATCAATTAATTTACTTTATTAGAAATGGAGAATTTCAATCAAAATGTTATAAAAATATAGAACAAATAGATGATTTAATTTCAAATTTTGGATATGGAGAAAAATTATATACAACTTTTCCAAAAAATTTAATTGATATAATTGATACTCCTTATTATGATAGTATAATAAAACAAAAATTTAATATGAAATTAGGTTATGTTACTTCAAATGATATTATTGGATTATGTGAAAATATTGAAAACAATTTATATTTTAATGATTATATTTGTTCTTCAAAATTTGCAAGTTTATATGTTGTAAATTTTAAAATTTTAAATTTTTTAATTAATTGTGATGAAAATATTAATAATTGTAAAGAAATTATTTTATATAATAAATATAAAATTTTAAGTGAAACTTTATTAAAACAAAGACAAATATATTTATCTTGTTATTTTCAAAAAGAAAATAATACTTTCATAAAAATAAAACCTGAAGCAAAATTAAATAAAAAAAAATATGATAATAGAAATCATTGTTTAAATAAATTTGATTCAAATGATAATAAAATTAACTCAATTATATCATCAATTGGTAATTTTGAAAAAATTTTTTCTACAATTAATAAAAATTTTAATGAAAAAGTAAATGTAAATCAAAAAATAAAAAAAAATGAAAAAAAGAAAATTAATTATGTTAAAGAAAGTAAAAATTCTCAAAGTATGAATGAAATATTTGATTATAAAACTTATAGAGAAAAATTTTTATTATCATCTAAAATAAGAAGAATAAATTATAAAGAACAAATTAATAATGAAAATAGTAATACATATAATGATTCTAAAGTTGAAAACAGTTCTGAAAAAGAAAAAAAAAAATTAAATAATACAAAAATAAGGAATACGACAAATTTTGATTCAAGTAAAAAAAATAATAATTCCTTAAATTTATTTGATAAAGATTCACAAAAAATTTTTCAAATTAAAAAAAATAAAAAAATATTAATTAAGAACCAAAGAGATTCTAATAATTCAGTAAGATTAAATTATAAAAATAAAAGTTTAGATAAAATTTTAGGACATGGATTTTTTAAACAAAATGATATTATGACTTTAAAATTAAGAAGAATGTATAGTAGTAAATTAGATAAAATTTTATTTAATGAATATACACATAATAAAATTTATTTATAAATACAATTATATATCAGTATTAAATTATATATATGATAATAATTTAATTTTCATATCAAATAGTTTTTTAAAAAATATTTTGAATTTATTTTAATAATAATAATATTATATTTAATTTATTTGTAAAATAAAATTATTTTACATTTTTTTAAATAATTATAATTATAATAAAAAAGATTTTAAATAGTAAAAAAAAAAATAAAAAAAAAAAAAAAAAAA
>Ga0256407_10003129_pt1 | contig 30055 bp, 16 predicted proteins | sample RumenRJG_04DNA_FD_193489 | JGI IMG/M metagenome (GOLD analysis project Ga0256407, IMG submission 193489) | Bovine rumen microbial communities from Lethbridge, Alberta, Canada - RJG_04 | ecosystem: Host-associated > Mammals > Digestive system > Stomach > Rumen | place: Canada: Alberta...
CTTTTTCTGATTCACTTTTGTTATCTAAATCACTATTTTTATAATCTTTTTCATTTATTTTAAAACTTTTTTCAGAATTACTTTCATTATCTAAATCACTATTTTTAAAATCTTTTTCATTTATTTTAAAACTTTTTTCAGAATTACTTTCATTATCTAAATCACTATTTTTAAAATCTTTTTCATTTTTTTTAAAACTTTTTTCAGAATCACTTTCATTATCTAATTTAATATTTTTAAAATCTTTTTCATTTTTTTTAAAATCTTTTTCTGATTCACTTTTGTTATCTGAATCACTATTTTTAAACTCTTTTTCATTTATTTTAATATCTTCTTTTTCTGATTCACTTTTGTTATCTAAATCACTATTTTTAAAATCTTTTTCATTTTTTTTAAAACTTTTTTCAGAATCACTTTCATTATCTAATTTAATATTTTTAAAATCTTTTTCATTTATTTTAATATCTTCTTTTTCTGATTCACTTTTGTTATCTAAATCACTATTTTTAAACTCTTTTTCATTTTTTTTAAAATCTTTTTCTGATTCACTTTTGTTATCTGAATCACTATTTTTAAAATCTTTTTCATTTATTTTAATATCTTCTTTTTCTGATTCACTTTCATTATCTAATTTAATATTTTTAAAATCTTTTTCATTTATTTTTTTCTTTTCAGATTTTCTTTCATTATTTAAATCATTATTTTTATAATTTTTTTCATTTATTTTTTTAAATTCAATACTATCATTATCTTCATTTTTAAAACTAAATTTACTATTTATTTTTTTTATTTCATTATAATTATTTTTTTTTATAATTTCATTTTCATTTATTTTATCATTTATTTGTATATATTTTTTAAAAATATTTATTTCATTTGTATTTATTTCATCTTTTTTATAATTAATTTTATTAGAAATCACTTTATTTTTATTATCAATATTTTTATTATTAATAATAGCAAAATCATCATTATTTTCTATTTTTATATTGAATGGAAATATTTTTTCATTTTTGATATTATTTAAATTAATATTCAGCTCATTATTTTCCATTTTTTTATTTTCATTTTTTTTCATATTATTATCTTTTTTAATCATATTAATCTCATTTTTGTTTTTTTTTTCCTTATTTTTCAACATAGTTCTTGATTTTTTATCTTCTTCTTCTTGTAATTGTTTTGCTAATTTTTCATCATTTTCTAACATTTCTTCTTCTCTGTTGAAAAAATCTAAAGCAAATATTGTTTCTTCACCTGGATCTAATCCATCATATCCTTTACATTCTTGAAATTCATGATATTTTTCATTTTCTTTAAGATATTGTTTTCCACAAACTATACATTTTATCATTTTTAATATTTTTTGATATCTTATCTTTTTTAAAGAGCTATATAATATATTATTTTTTTTCAAAATTAATTTTTCAGGATAAAATTATTTTTTTTAATTGTTTTTTTTATTTAAATATTATTTGAATTAAAATTTTATTTTAATTAAACTTTTTAATTTTTAATTTTAGTTTAATATACATTAAAAATAATCAAAATAAAATGTTGGTTAATTTAAAATCTACAAGAGAATTAAAACCAAAAAACCTAATTAAAGACAATTTACAAATTCATAATTCAAAGATAGGAAATCATAATTCAAGAAATAAAATTCCTTTAAAAATTCAATCATCAAATAAACAAATAATAAAAGCAAATTCAAAAGAAAAAGACAAAAAAGTATTAAAACAAAAAATTATAACAAATCAAATATTATTAAAACTAAAAAAGAAAATGATTTCAAATTTAAAAAAATATAATGTTAATGTTGATATTTATAACAAAAAAATAATAAATGATATTATATATGATGAAAATAAGCATATTGTAAGTGAATTTAAAAATTATTTATTATGGGATGAAAATAGTGATTTTTTAAAAAGATTTTATTATTTTCATGAATCAATTAATAGATTACCAAAAATAAATTATTATTATGAAACTTATACTTTATTTCCTCCTGTTTATTTTTGTTTAGATGATTTAGTTAAAATAATGATTAAAAATGTAAAAAGAAAAAAAAAATATTTAGAAATGATTGAAGAAATGGAAGATAATAATAATAGTTTTAAAAAAGAAGAAAAAAAAGAATTTAAACAAATTATTAATCCGAAAGATATTTCTAATACTATAACTTTTGATCCTTCTTCTCTTAATAATATTGAAACTAATTCTTTTTTAAATCAAAATGAAAATTGTGGTAATAATTATAATCTAAAAGAATTTGATCAAATTGTTAATTTTATTTTAAATGATAATGAAAATGAAAGTATTATTGACAATAAAAAGAATAAAAAAAATAATTCTCAAGAAAATAAAAATAGTTTTATTAATAATAATGATGATTCTTTATTTAATTTAAATTTAGATTTGGAAAATAAAAAAAATAAAGAAGAAGATATTAGAGGAAATATAACAAAAAAAATAGAGCATTCTCAAAAAACTATTATTCCTAAAAAGGGAAAAATTTTAGAAGTTAAAAAATTAAATTTTCAAAATTTAAATAAAGAAATAAATAAAGAAATTAATCATCCAACATCAAATAAAAAAAAAGAAAATAAACCTAATTTAATTAAGAATTATAGTAATAATAAATCATGTAAAATTAATTATAGTGATAGACATAAAAAAACAATTGAAAATCTCAAATCAGAAAATAAAAATATAAAAACAATAATAAAAAAATCACCAGTTAAAAAAATATTAATTAATAAAAAATTAAATGAGCAAATTCCAATATCAGAAAGAATATCAAGTTCAAAAAAAGAATTTAAAAATAATGAAAAAGATAAAATCAATAAATCAATAGAAAAAATGATGAAAATGATTCAATATTCACAAACAAGTAGTAGAAGTGTAACAAATAATTCAAAAATAAAATCAAAAACTCAAAATAAAACAAAAAATTTAAAAATTGAAACAAATTCAAAGAAAAAATTTAAGAAAATTATATCAAATAAAACAATATCAAAAATAGAAAAAAATGGAAATATAAAGTCAAATACATCAAATAAAAAAATATTGGTTAATAAATTATTAATTACTTCTCCAAACTTTATTCAAACTGAAACTATACCAAATTCTTTTATAACAAATAATAATATTACTTCTTCAATTTATAATATAAATTTAAATTTAAATTTAGGCCATACTTCAACATCTTATAATAATAATTATAATAATAATTTAATTTCAAATAAAACTGTTTTAACAAAAAGAAATTCAAATTATACAATAGTTAATCCATTATTATATAAAGGAAATTCTGTTTTAAATTCAGAAAATAAAAAAATAATTAAACGTAAACAATATAATATAAGAAATGTAATTCATAATAATGATAATTCAATTCCAATTACAAATCCATTAAGTAAGTATTCAACTTTATTTAAATCAAATCATTTAAAAACAGAAAGAATTATGAATAATAAAAATAGTCAAAAAGATAAAATATCATATGATTTAAATGGAAATAATGTACATATTAGTATACAAAAACAATCAATTTATAATACTATTGCAAATGATAATGAAAATTATAGTAATTCAAGTGTTAACATTAATATTAATTGTAATAATAATATTGATAATAATAATAGTGAAAAAATTAATTCAAGAAATGAAGTTAATGGGTATTTATTAAATAATTTAAAGAATTCTTATTCCAATAATATAAAAAAAAAATTGGTTTTTCCAATTAATGAAATAAAATATTCTAAATCATTAAAAAGATTATCTACTCAAAAATATAAAAATAATGAATTTAAAGCAATTAATAATGATTGGAAATATAATAAATTAGAGAAAATAAAGAAAAAAAATAAAGATAAAAAATATCCTTTAACTTCAAGAAATGAGAAAAAAATACATGATGATTTAATAAGTATAATGTTAAAAAACACAAATAAATAAATTTTGGATAATTAATTATCAATAAAAAGAAAGAATTACAATTATATAAAATGTATATTTAAATAAATTGTATTATATATCATATATTATTTTAAACATAATAATAATTTTTAAAATCAAACTTTAGAGAAATAATATTAATATTTACTATAAAAAAAATTAAAAAAAATAAATAATTCTTTTAAATCCAAAATTTAAAAAATTAAATATTTTTAAAAAATTCATATATAATTATAATAAATAAAAATTTTTAATAACAGAAAAAAAAATAAAAAAAACCTTTATCAAAACAAAAAAAAAATGTCTTTCCAAAAAACTCAAACAACAAAAAATTTTTTTCCCTATGAAATAGTATTTAACAAATATAAAATCCAAAAAAAATTAGGGAAAGGTTCATTTGGAACAGTATATATGGCAGAAAATAAAGAAAATGGAGAAAAAGTTGCAATAAAAACAGAAATAAATACAAATAAAAACCAAATAAGTTTACTTGAACCAGAGGCACATAAATTACATAATTTAAAAGGTTATTTAGGAATACCAAAATTATTTAATTTTGCTAAATTAAAAGATTATAATATTTTAGCAATGGAATTATTAGGAAAAAGTTTAAATGAAATTTTCTCTTCTTTAAATAAAAAATTTTCTTTAAAAACTGTTTGTACATTAGGAATTGATATGATAAAATTAATAAAATATATTCATGAAAAAAATTTAATACATAGAGATATTAAACCAGATAATTTTATGATGGGAATAAATAAAAATAAAAATATATTATATTTAATAGATTTTGGTTTATCAAAAAAATATATTAATTCAAATGGAAATCATATTGAATTTAAATTAGGAAAAAATATGACTGGAACTGCAAGATATTGTTCAATTTACACGCATCAAGGAATTGAACAAAGTAGAAGAGATGATTTAGAGAGTATTGGATATGTTTTAATATATTTTTTAAAAGGGAATTTGCCTTGGCAAAATGTAAAAGTTAATAATAATGAAAAACATTTTGAAAAAATTGGTCAAATGAAGAAAAATATTTCTATTGAAGAATTATGCTCTAATTTTCCTTATGAATTTGTTAAGTATTTTGAATATGTTAAACAATTAGAATTTGATGAAGAACCTAATTATAATATGTTAATTGAATTGTTTCAAAGTGTTCTTAAAAATAATTGTGGAGTTAAATATATTAATTCTAATAATTCGAAAAGGGGAAATTTGTTTGATTGGAATTGTAATATCAATAATTTTGATTTAATTGAAATTGATATTATGAATAGGAAACATTATAGTTTTAATGATAGAAATAAAAGAAATAAATCAAATAATAATAAAAAAATATTAAATGATAGTACTATCAATAATAATATTAAAGATTCTAAAAATGATACAAGGAATATTTTTACTGATGAAAATGAATTAACTGGTAAAAGTAAAAATAGAGATATTCATTGTGAATGCTTTATTTTTTAAATTTTATGTTTTAAGTTTTTCTTTTATTTAAAGTATTCTGTTATTTATAAATGGGGTAATGATATTTTATTTACTTTTAAATAATAATCATTAAAAAACTATTATATATGAATAATTATTAATTAAAGAATATACAATATAATTATAAAATAGAAATTTTATTCAAATTTATTATAATTTTCAAAAAAAAAATTTTTAAATTAATTATAAAAATATTATATGTCTTATTTTTCAAATTTTAGTAATTCAGAATTTTCTTATAATATTAAAGAAAGAGGTTTTAATTCAACAAATTTTGCACAATCTACATTCAATAATACAAATAATTTTAAACCAGTTGATTTTGATTTTAATAAATTTAAATATGATATTTCTTTTAAAAAATATCCTGAAAATATTGATTTATATAATTCATTTTTAAGAAGAGGATATAGAAAATATTCAAATTCTATTTCTCAATTTTATTTTCAAATTTTACCAGAAGAAAATTTTATTAAAGCTGAAAATAATTATCTTAAAAAAAGAATTGATGAATTAACAAATTTATTAAGAGAAAGAGATAAAATTATTAATCAAATGAATAATAATAAATTAAATATTAATAATCAAACTTTAAATTCATTTTATAATACTTTGACAAATAAAAATGAAAATACTTTAAATAAAATTGAAATTGAAAATCAAACTTTAAAAAGAGAAAATGAAAATTTAAAACATAATATAAATTTATTAACTAATAAAATAACAAATATGAAATCACAAAAACCTTCATATTTTATTGGTTATTCAGATGCAGAAAATATAATAAATAATGAAAATTATAATAATTATAAAATAAATAAAATTGATATATATAAAAGAACAAATGAAATTTTTAATTCAAATAAAAATTGGGATAATATAATAACACCAGTGAATACAAATAAAAGATTATTATATAATAATAATGAAAATAATAAAATAAATTTAAATGAAATAAATACACCAAGTAAAAATAATAATAATAATAATAATATTAAATCATATAATAATAATTATCAAATAAATAATAATAATATTAATACTCAACCATTATTAACTTTTGGAAATAATTTAAAAAATAAAGTAGAAATACAAACATTAAATGAAAAAAATATAAAATCAAATGATATTATTTCCTCTATTAACAATAATTCAAAACCAAAAATAAATAATAGAAAATTACATGAGAATATTAAAAGTTTTGATAATGACTTAAGAATAACCAATTTAATGTTTACTGATTTATTAAAAGATGTTAAAGAAAGATTACGTTCTCATTCTTGTAATCCTAATTTTAATTATATTCAAGATGATAATTTAAATTCTTTAAAAATAAAGAAAGTTAATAAAAATAATATTTTAAAATATGAAAAAAGAAGCGTATCTACAAATAATATTTTCAAAGAAAAAAATTCATAATTATTTTTAATATTTAACACTACTAAACATAAAATTAAAGGTTAAAAAATTTAAATTAATATAAAAAAAATTGATAAATATCAAATAATTAATATTATTTAATATAAGAAATATAAAATTAAAATATAAAAATAATATTTTATATTAAAAAAAAACAATCCAAAAAAAATAAAAAAATAAAATAAAAAAATATTTTAATGGCATATTTTGATGAAGATCCAGATTTAACTGAATCATTAATGGTAAAATATATAATATAATAAATAAAATAAATAAAAACCATATAAAAAAATAGTTAAATAGTAAATTAACAGGAACAGGAAAAAATCAAGAATACAATCAACAAATATCAAATTTATCATCAAAATTTTTTGAATTAAAAAAAAAAAGTCAAGCAATTGAAGAATTACATAATTTAATTCCAGAAAATAAAATAGCAATGAAAAAAGGGTCAATAAATCCAACATTAAATTCATATAAAAAATTAGATGAAGAAATAACAAATTTAAAAAAAAATTTAGAAGATAATTTAGATAATATGAATGATGAAATAAGTAAAAAAGCACAAAATGTTTTAAATAAAGTAGAACATGACTTAAATACTCTTCGTGAAAAAATGTATTTAAAAATACAAGATTTAGAAACAAAATTAAAAGAATTAAATTTAGATAATGAGGAAGAAAAATCTAATCTTAAAAAATCAGAATTGGTTGATACAATAACAAATCAAATTCAAATTAAAAAATTAGAATCAGACGCAGAATACTTACAAAAAAGAAAAGAAGATTTATTAAATATTCAACAAATTTCATCTCAAGTTAATTCATTGGCAAAAGAAATGAATCAAAATATACATAAACAAGATGAAAATATTACTGAAATTGAAGAAAATATAGAATTAGTTGATCAGAATGTTGAAAAAGGCTTACTTGATGTCAAACAAATTGCTGATAATCAAAATAAAAATAAAAAAAAAATTTATTTATACATTTTTGCTATTATTTTTATTATTATTATTGTTTTTCTTATCTTATTTGCTGTTTTTAAAGATAAAATTAAAAATTTATTTAATAAAAAATAGAATAAATTAATGTTTAGTTTTGTTTATTAAAGCTTAATAAATATTTAGAAAAAAATAAATAATTATTTGATTAATTGAAATTAGAATTTGAATTTAATTTAATTAGAATTTTTTTTAATTTGTTTTTAAAGATTTTAATTTTTGCGAATTAATAAAAGAATAAAAAGAAAAGAATATCAATATAATAATTAAAAACAATAAATAAAAGAATTAATAATGTTTAAAAGAATTTAATTTTAAATATATGGAGAATAAAAAAAAAGAAAATTCATCAATAAAAACACAAATTATAAAAATAAATGAAGGAAATGAAGAAAAAATAAAAGAAAATAAAGAAGAAAAAATAAATTACTACAGATTAAAAAGAACATATAATGAATCAATTGAAATAATAGATAAAATATTTAAAAAAGGAATAAGAAATAGAACTCATAAAGACATATGTGAATTAAATGAATTTTTAAATATGATAAATTATGAATATAATATGAAAGAAGAAATTGAAGAAGAACATCTTGATTTAAATCAATTAATTTTTTTTTCTACTCAATTTATGATTTTTAAACAATTTAATAAAGGAGATATTATTTATCATGAAGGTGATAGGGCAGAAAATTTTTATGTTTTAATAAAAGGAAATGTAAATTTATTTAAATTAACTTTTGAAATAAAATTAATGAATGCTTTTGAATATTATAATTACTTAAAATATTATCATGATAATATAAAAGATTCATTTGTTTTAAATAAAACAGTAAAAGTAAATAAAAAAATTTTTCCTATTTGTCTTCTTTCTGATATTCCAAACTTTAATGAAATATTATTTAAAGTAAAATTACTTCAATTAATATATAATGGAGTAAATAAACATATAATTTTAAATCATATTAGAAATAACTATAAAAATCCAGATGATTATTTTTTTTATGAATTAGATACAGAGGAAATAAAAATGGATGATTATTTTTTAAAAATAGAAAGTAAATTAACAGAAAGTGAATTATTTTATTATAAATCAATAACAAATGAAATAAAAAAAGTAAAAATAATGGAAAATATTTTAAATAAATCTTTAACAGAAAAAGAATATTTTGGTTTATTTAAATTAAAAGAAGGAGGAAATATAAGAAAAAATTCAGCAATAATTGAAAGTGATAATACTTTATTATTAGTTATTAATAAGAAATTATATAGTGGATGTATTTCAAAAGAAAATAGAACTATTAAAGAAAATGAAGTTGATAAAATTTATTTTGGAATTTTTACTTCTATTAGAAGATTGAATTTTGAAAAATATTATTTTTATAATTTTGATAAAGTTGAATATTTTAAAGGAGAAAATTTATTTTGTGAAGGTGATAAAATAGATAATATTTATATTTTAAAGAAAGGATTTGTTGAAATTAATCTTTTAAATAAAACAATTCTTGATATTAAAAAATTAATTAATAAATTTAAAGAATTTGATAAATCATTTTTAAATGAAGAATTTGATGATACTTTAAAATTAAAAAATTCATTACATATATTACAAAGATATATAAATCAAAGAAATAATTATTCTCTTTTTGTAATTAATACAAGAGAAATTTTTGGTATTTGGGAATATAGATTTAATAAAAGAAAAACATGTTATAATATAAAAATTAAAAGTGATAAAGCAATATTTTATAAAATGAATATTGATATTTTTTTAAATGAAATTAATGGGAAAATTCCAGATTCTGAATTATTAAGATATCAAATTAAAATTGATGCATATGAACAAGTTAAAAATTATATTCAAAGATTAATTTATTTAAAAAATTCTGTTTTAATGAAAATTGATTTTGATTTTACAAAAATGAAAAAAGAAGAAGAAAAACAATATAATTTTGACTATAATATATTTGAGAATAAACATTTATTGAAACCATTAAATTATATTTCAAATATAAAAATAAATTTTAAAAATAATTTATTAAAACCACAACATAAGAAAGTACATTCTTTTGATTATCAAAATTTAAAAATTACAAAAAGAGAAAATAATAGTTTAAGAAAAATTATTTTACATAAACCAATTAATTCTTTAAGTTCTGATAAATCATATGATAAGATTGAAAGTTATAATGAAAAAAATTCAAGAAATATTTCTTTATTAAATATTGAAAATTATAATACAAAAAATAATAGTAATTTTGGAAGAAATATAAATTGCTTATTTAAAAATTATGTATTTAATACTAGAAATTACATAAATAGTCCAAAAAAAATTTATTTCCCTAAAATTATAACTATAAATAGAATAGAAAGTCCAATTAATATAAGAAAGAAAAATAAATCAATTAAAAAAAAATTTTTTAAAAAAACTAAAAATACTACAAAAAACAATATTAGTATTAATGATAGTAGAGAAAATAATAATGATAATATTTTTGATTATGTTAATTTTAATTTGAAAAATAAAAAAAGTCCAAATTATTTGGTTATTAGAGAATTTTATAATAAAATAAAAGGTATTGGTGTAAAAAAAATTCTTAATAAAACAATGCAATAAAAATTGTTTTGATTTTTTTATTAATTTATTTTTAATTTTTGGAATAATTATTTTTTTGGCATTAATTTATATTATAAATTTAAATTTTTTAATATTAATAATTAATTTGACATTTTTTTATTTATTTTTTTTATTTTATCCTATTTAATTATCCATTTATTCATAATATTAAATAAAAGAATTTAAAGATAAAAAATATGGACTATCAAATTAACTTAATTCAAAATAAAAAATATAAAGAAATAAATTTTAATAAAGTATCAAAAATTCATATATCAGGAGAAGAAATAAATAAAAAAGAAAATTCAGAAAATAAAAACAACAATATCGATAATAATTATCATAAGCTAAATAATCTTGATAATGTAGATAATTTCTCAACGAAATTAAATAAACTTATTCATTCAATGAAGAAATATTCTGAAAATGAAAAAAAAATAAATATTATAAATATTCAAGATTTTAAAAGAAGTATTTTTACTGATTATTCAAAAAATAAAAATTTGATATTACCTTTTAATTCAATTGATAATTTTAATTTATCTCAAAAAGAAATAAATAATAATCGAATTCAACAAAAAGAAAATTTATTTCTTGGTTTTAAATCAAAAAGAGATTTTATTAATGAATTTGATAAACAAAAAATATTTAATTATAAATCAAATGAAGAAGAAAATAAATCTTTTGTTATATTTAAAGATGGAATTATTAAAATAAAAACAAATGAATTTATTGATACAAATGAAAAAAATGAAATCTTTAAAATTAATTTATAAAATTTTATCATTTATCAAAAAATTATTAACTCAATTAGAATATAAATATAGTATTAAATATAAAAATGTTATAAAAAATAAAGATTTTATATTTCAAATTTTTATTTACTATAAATTAAATGAAGAAAAAGTAATTGAAATTAATGAAAAAAGGGGTGATAAGAAATCAAAAATAGTTAATGATCAAATAATAATAAAAAAGTTAAATCAAATAAAATCAAAATATTTAATAATTTATTTTTGAAATGATATTTTAAAATTGCCTTTTAAAGATTTTTGAATAATAGATTAAATATATAATTATTTATTTATAATTATATAGTATTAATAGAATTAAAAATAAATATATTTTTTTAAATAATAAAAAGTAAAATTTTAATGTTTTCATATTTATAAAATATTAATTACAATTATTTTCTAAAAAAAAAAGGATTTTTCTTTAAATAAAGAGCATTAAAATTTTTATTTTGATCAAAAATATTTTTTTCACTAACATATTGAGTTAATCTTATAATTCTATCATTTAAATTATTAATTTGTAAATCTTCCATAAAAATATTTAAATCTTTTTGAGTCCATCTATCTTTAATATTAAATAATTGTTCAATTCTTTTTTCAAAAGTTTCAGCAAGATTACTTTTATCAATCCATTGAATAAGTGGTTTATTATATTTTTTATCAATAAAAATTACACAATTTCCTTTTAAAAATCTTAAATCATAATCTTTATAATATTCATATAAATTATCTTTACAATCACTTTTAATTAAATATTCATTTAAATTTTGTTGATATTTATTAACTAATTCAATAGGTAAATAAATACTAATTGCATTATTAAATAAAGTGATAAATTGATCTAATTTAAAAATATAGTTTTTATCTTTATCATAATTTGAAAAAAATAAATTTTTTGCAATAAATAATTTAACTTTTTCAATATTAATTGAGACTCCAAAATTATCAACATCACAAATAAAATTCAATAAATATATTTTTACTTCTTTATTCATATTTAATAAAACTTTATCATAATTATTATCTAATTCTTTTAATAAATTAAAAGAATCTTCTTCATCAGAAAAAGTATCTTTATTTTTATAGGACATTGCTTTTAAAATTAAACTTATTATTTCATTTGAAAAACTAATATTGAAAACACATAAATATTTATTTTCATATAAAAAAATATTTTGTTCTTCAATCATTTTTAAAAATTGATTTTTTGGTAAATCACTTAAAGCAAAACAATCTTCAATTGTATATTTTCTTTCAAAAGTATTAAAATTATTTTCTCCTGTTTGTAAATTATAATTTAAATTACAATATTTCTTTAATAAATTGTAAATTAAATATTTTTTAGGTATTATATCACAGCATTCTAAATTATGGAAAGTCATTAAACGAATTTTTTTTTTATTTATATTTTTATCATCCTCATATTGATTTAAAAGTAAAAATGTATTTGTAGTATCTAAAAATTTTATTTCAAAATTTTTATCATTTGTACAAAATATAGTTCTATCATTTGAACCTTTTATTAATAAATCATTATTTATATCTTTTATTTCATTTATTATTGAATTTGGTACTTGAAGAAGAAATAATGATTGATTATCATAGTTATCTGAAAAATAAACTTCCATTTTTTATATTTTGGCGCTTTTATAATTTTTATTTAAAAGTTTGAAATAAAATTTAATTTTTATTTATAGTTTTTTTATTTAATAAAATATTATTTTAATTTAAGAAAAACATTTAAAAAATAAATGAAAAAACCATCTAATAGTAATATAGAATTAAAGAAAAGATCAGTTTCAACATCAATTGGAAAATATAATTCTAATAAATTAAAAAAAAATAGAAAAGTTTCTCCTTATTCAAAATTAGGAAGTAAATCTTTAACTTCAAATAATATTCCAATAGATAAAAAAAGTTTATATTCTTCAACATTTTCAACTTGTGCTCAAAGTATTAATCAATTTTATAATAATAATAATAATTATAATATTAAAAATAATAAAAATTTAGCAGATGTTTTAAATGAAATAATTAATTCTAAATTTAAATTAAATAATATTCCTTTAAAAAATTTTATATATAAAAAAAATAATAATAATATTATTCCAATTAAAAAATCTTTATCACCTTCTAATAGTTTAAATGATTTATTAAAAGAAATGAAAATGCGTTTTTCTAAAAGTTATATTGATACTTTATCTTATAGATTATCTTATAATATTACTTCTGATAATAGAGAAAAAAATATTAATTCTCTTGAAAAAATGATTAAAATGTTAAATGATTATGAAAAAGAAAAATTTACTCAACAAAAATATGAAAAAATTGAAAAAAAAAATGAATTAAATCATAATATTGAAAAGTTAACTTCTTTTTTGAAGGTATATAAATTAAATAAAAAAAAAAATGACTATGAAAATTTTAAATTAGAAAAAAAAATAAATACATTATTATTTGTTAGTCAAAAATATTCTGATTCTGAAAAAGAATTAAAAAATGTTGCTTCAGAAATTGAAACAATTGTTAATCAAATTAATTTTTTAAATAGTGAAACAATTGAAAATAATAAATTATATAATGATGAAGAAAATAAAATTTTTGAATTAAAAAAAGAAATTGCAATAGTTAATAAAGTTATTTTTGATATTAAAAAAGATATTGAAATTATTATTCCTGGAATTGGTTATTTAAATAAACATATTAAAGAAATAAAAAATAAAATTTCTTCTCAAGAACATTTTAATAGTAATTTCTTTCTTAATATCATAAATGCAATTGAAAAGGTAAATTTAAATTAATGTTGTTATATAATATAAAGAAAAAGTTATTTATATATGTTATTTATTTTTTTTGAGAATTTAAAACAATATATATAAATAAATAATTATAATTAAAGAAAATTTTAAAAATGAAATTTAAATACAAAATGACAAAAATAATCATTTATTAATTTAAAAAAATAACAATATTAAATGGATTCCTTAAAATGTTCAAGATGTATTACATTACTTTCAAAAAATAATATAATCACATTTTCATGTAGTCATATATTATGTAAAGAATGTATGTTTCATTCTTTTTTTAAAGACCAATTTTCAATATTAAAAAATTTAATATATTTAAATAAAATAAAAATTGTTTGTCCAATTTGTCAAAAAGGAAAAATAGAATTAGATTCAAATATATTTTTATCTTTATTTAATATAAAAGTAATAGAAAATTTAGAAAATAAAGTAAAAAATCCCAATTGTAAAATGCATAAAAAAAAATCAGAATTTTATTGTGAACAATGTAGTCAATATTATTGTAATGAATGTATTAAAATTCATAATGAAATAGGGAATTCACATCATAAATTATTAAAAGAAAAAAATGAAATTTCAGAATTCAAATGTTTAATTCATGAAATGAAAATTAATAGTTTTTGCTTAAAATGTAATGAAATGATATGTAATTGTTGTCTTACGTTTAATCATTCTAAACATCAAATTATTAAATTGAATCAATATATTCAAGATTGTTTTAATAATTTAGATTGTTTTAAAAATTATAATTGGGATTATTTAATTAAAGAAAAATTAAATTCAAATAATAAGTTTGAAAAAATTTATAAAGAAACATTGGAAAATTCAATCAAACAAATTGATGAATTGATTAAAGTTTTAAACTTTTATAAAAAAGAATATATAGAAAAAATGGAACAAATTCACTTAACCCAAATTAATATAAATAAAATATTAATATTATCTTATGATAAAATTAAAATTGAAATTGAACAAATTCAAAATTGTGAAGAATTAAAGAAATTAAGTCAATTATATAAACTTATATTTTTAAATGATATTTATAAAATGTTTCAAGAATTTAACAAAAAAAATAAAAATTCATTTTCAATTCAAAAAAAATGTATAATTGAAGATAAAAGTCATGGTAATATATTTAAAAACAGTATTTTTATAAAAGATGAATTATATCAAAGTTTAATAAATATTAATAAAAAATCATTTCTTTCAAGTACTAATTCTAATAATAAAAATTTTATAACTTCTTTTCCAAGTAAAGTTGAAACTTTGGAAAATTCACTTTCTGAAAGAAATAAAATATATAATTGAATTATATTAATTTGAAATATTTGAATTATTAGATAATATATTCTTTATACTTTAATATTAAAATTTTTTAAATTAATGTTTTTAAATTAAAATTATTTTATTTAATTATTATTATTAAAGAAATGTTTACTTTATATTTATTTAAAACTTTAAAAATTGTTTTTTTGAGTGGTGGTGTATTATACTTTATTTTGTCTATTTTATCATTTTTTAATAATGAAGAATTATTTGAAGGAATGGGGCAAAAATTTATAATTGAGAAAAAAAAAGATACTATTGATGAAAATGATATTAAAAAAAAAGTATGTAGAGCAATAGGAATTGAATTATTAATTTCTTCAATAATAGATTTTATTTTAATGTTTGTATTTCATAAATTAATTAATAGAACAGAAAATAATAATCAAAAATTGAAAAATAAATCAAAAATTAGTTTAGATAATTTTGATAATAATGATAATTTAAATATTAATAATAGCATTAAAAATGAAGATTTTGAAACCATAGGAAATTAAATTATAGTTTTTATATACAAAATTCATTATATATAATTTCTATATTAAAATTATAAGTTTCGATAAATATTTAAAAAAAATAAATTTTATATTCTTTTATTTAAATTTGTTTATTTATTAATATAAAACATCAGAATCCTTAATTAATAATAAATTATAATTTATAAAAATAAAAAACAAAGTATTTTTTTATAAATTTATTTTAAGTTCTCATAATCATAAACAAATCAAAAAATCATTTCCATTTTACTACAATATGATGTTAAAACTAATTTATAGTTAAAAAGATAATTTACATATAACAAAAGACTCTTTTATATACATTCATCTAAGTTAAAAAACTAATAATCAATATTAGTATGCATTATTTAAAACATTTGATTTATAAAAATGTTAAATTAAATTTTCTAAACGAAAATTATCAATAAAATTATCAAATTATTTAAAACATTTATTTTCAAATTAATTAAATAAATGTTTTAATTCAATATTTTAATAATATCATTAATCATAGCCCTTTTATTAATATCTTTAACCAATGACATATTAACAACTTTAACAAGTATTTTTTCTTTAGGATTTTTATATTTATCTTCATTTAAATAAACATTTTTTTCATGAATATTTTTAACAATATTTCTTAATTTAGCACTTTTTGAACAATTTTTTATTTTTTCATCATAAAAAGGAAAACTTTGTGTTAAAAAAAAATAACCAATAATCCCAAAATTCCAAACATCTTCTTTATAATCATAATAATCATGATTAATAATTTCAGGTGAAATATAAATTAAAGTACCAAAAGAATCATTGCTTTTTTCATTTTTACTTAAAATTTTAGAAAAACCAAAATCGATTAATTTTAATTTTTCTTTCATTTCATAATTTGTTTCATCATTAATATCATCATTTTCAAAAGATAAAATAATATTTTGTATTTTTAAATCACGATGAATAATACCAAATTTATTTAAAGTTAAAATGCCATTTGCAATTTGTTTCATATAATCAAAAATTATATCAATATTAGGCCAAAATTTATTTAAAGATTGTTCTAAATCTTCTCCTGCATATTCCATTATAATATATATATGAGATAGTGATTCAAAAATATGATAGATTTTAACAATATATGGAACTTGAATATGTTTTATTATTTTACATATTGATAATTCCCAAAGAATTGATAATTGCTCATCAATTGGTATATTATATTTTTTTTCTATTGATTTAATTGCTATTTTTTTACCTGTTTTTTTGTCTTTACCCATAAAAACTCTTCCATATCCTCCAATACCAATTTTATTGTTTACTTCATAATAATCATTTAAATTTCTATATTTAACTATTTGTTTTAATATTTTTATAAAACGATTTTTTGTGTGCTCTGTATTAAAATTTATTTCTAAAACTTTTGGATTTAAATTTATTATATAACATATTAACACTGAAGTTCCAACTTCTTCTATTTCTAAAACTTTTTTTAATATTATTATATTTAATGAATATTTATTATTATGTGATTTGTATATAAATAAAGAATGTCCAGATAAATATAATGTTACTTTTTCAAAAGAAATTTCATTTATTTCTAAATCTTTTATATCATTTCTTATTCCTATTTCACATTTGGATTTAAATAAATAATTTTTTTCATTTTTTTCTGTTTTACATTGTCTATTATTTGTACTTGTTTCTAAATTAAATTCATCATTACTTTTTATTGTTTTTCTTCCTAATTTTTGAATTGAATTTAATTCTTTTGGAATATTTAAATTGTTTTTTGCTTTTTCAAAATCAATTTCAAAATCATGTAATTCATTTAAAATTTCTTCATCATCAGATTCATTTTCTTTATCAATTAAAGTTAAATTGTTCATATGTAAATATTTTTTAGCATAATTAAATAAATGTTTTGTAGGTGAAATTAAAGGATATAAATCAAGAAAATCAATATTATTTTCATTTTCATCATCAAAATATTCATTTGAATTATGTAAATAATATAATTCTAATTCATCCATTTCAAATGGTTTAAATTTAAAAAAAAAAAGAATAAATAAAAATAATAAATCACTGTTTTTTGTTTTTATTTTTTCAATAAAATTCTTATAAGTTAAAAATGGATTTTCATTTTCAAAAATAGATGAAATCATTTGATCAATTAATATAAGATCTAAGTCATCTTTATATGTATTTTTAATTAAATGAAAATGGTAACATAATAATTTAACATCATCAATTTGGATTACATTACTTTGGGAAAAATCTAATATATTAAAAATCAATTTTGCTCTTTCTTCTAATTTACCATAATAAATTGTTGAAAAAAAATTTATAAATTCACTTTCTAAAATTTCATCTTTTGAATTTCTTTTTATTGAATTAAATATTTTTTCAGAAATAAAAAATGGTAAATTTTGATAAGTATTAAATGTAATTATATCTATTCCTTTTTCTCTTTTACTGTGTTTTGATGAATTTTGTTCTTTGATTGAATTAAAAATCATACTCATAAAATATTCAAAACATTTTTTTGGCAAAAAGATGTTAACATAATCTATTATTTCTATAATATTCTTAGAATATTCTTTGGACATTTTTTTATAATTTAGATTTTTATTAAATTAAATATTATGAAATTAAATTATTATTTTTATTAAAATAAATATTAAATAAATGAAGTAATTAATAATGTAATAAAAAATTAAAAGGAATTTAAAAACAAACTCCATTTTATTTAACAAAAATACAAAATCAAATTTAAATAATATATTTATTGGATATATTCATTATATATTATATATAATTATAAATCAACATATAAAAGTTACACTTTTTTAATAAAAAAATAAATTTATATAATTAATATTAATTAATGAATACTATTATTTAATTATATAAAAGAAAAATTAAAGATTTTTAATAATAAATTTACAAAATATAATGAATTAATAATACATCATTAAGTTTTAATATATTTATAACTATTTAATCATTTTTAATAGATAAAGTAAAAATTATAAAAAAACACTTCGGCATTTTTTATATTTTTATATTATAAAAAATAAATGGCCAATCATATTTTATGTGAATTTACAATTAAAAAAGAAGATTTAAAATATCCAATTAAATTATTAAATTATGATGATGTAGACAAAGGGAAATCAAATGAAAATGAATTAAAAGAATCATGTGAATTACACTTAAATGGAAATAAAATAGATTTTACTTTCAAATATAAATTTGAAAAAGAAGGAAAATACAAATTAAAAATAATTTGTAATAAGCCTTTATCAAATATAAATTATCTTTTTTACAATTGTTCATGTTTAACTTTTATTGATTTATCTCATTTTAATACAACAAATTTAACAGAATTAAATGGAACATTTTATAATTGTACATCATTAACCACAATTCTTTTATTAAATTTTAATACATCAAATATTCATTCAATGAACAATCTTTTTAGAAATTGTAATTTATTAAGTGAAATAGATTTATCTTTCTTAAATACAAGTAACGTTGAATCAATGAGTGGAATATTTAGAGATTGTTCTTCTTTATTAAAATTGGATTTATCAATTTTTAAAACTGAAAAATTAACAATAATGAATAGTATGTTTTATAATTGTAATTCATTAATAGAATTAAAAATATCAAATTTTAACACTGAAAAAGTAACAGATATGAATCAAATTTTTTATAAATGTTCATCATTAAAAGAACTAAATATTTCCAATTTTAAAACAGAAAATATTAACACTTTAAATTGTATGTTTTATAATTGTAATTCTTTATTAGAATTAAATTTATCTTCATTTAATACAGCAAATGTAACAGATATGAGTGGAATGTTTTATGGATGTAATTCTTTAAAAAAAATAAATATAAGTTCATTTAATACTGAAAAAGTAACAAATATGAGTGCAATGTTTTATGGTTGTTCATCTTTAATTGAATTAAATTTATCAAATTTTAATACAAAAAATGTAACTGATATGAATTTAATTTTTAGAGAATGTTCAACATTAACAAAATTAAATTTAAATAATTTTAATACTATTAATGTTGTTGATATGAGTGGAATGTTCTATGATTGTAAATCAATAATTGAATTAGATTTAAGTAATTTTAATACTAGTAAAGTCACTGGAATGAATGGAATGTTTTATCATTGTATTTCTTTAGTTAAAGTTAATATTTCAAGTTTTGATACAAAAAATGTTACTAATATGGGGAATATGTTTTATGAATGTGAAAAAATTATTGAATTAGATTTAACCAATTTCCAAACTGGTATTGTTATTACTATGAATGGTATGTTTTATAATTGTTTTTCTTTGAAGAAATTAAATTTAAGTAGTTTTGATATTAAAAATGTTACTGATTTAAGTTTTATTTTTACTGGATTAAATAAAGATTGTGATATTATTCAAAATAATCAATTTGATTTGGAAAAAATGTTAAATTAAATATATTTAGACTTTTAAAAATAAAAAAATATTTACAAATAAAAAGTTAAATTAATTTGGCTTTAATGTTATTTAATTTTTTAATTTTTATTTAATTCAATTTATAGAATTTTAAATAAAAAATAAATATTAACATAAATAAAATGTCTTCTATAAATTCGGTAAATACAAAATTAGAAGCTTATCTTTTAATACATGATCCTTTGAAATTATTAAAAATGTTATATTCAAAATATAATGATATTGAAGAAGACATAAATTATTTTTATATAAATCAAATTTTATATAATAAAAAAAGTGCTTATAATATTTTATTCAAAGAATATCAGTTAATATATAATTATGATGATTTATTAAAAAGATTTTATCATTATGAAGAATGTATAAAAAGAATTCCTAAATTAAGTGAATATTATAAAAATTATTATTTATTTTTTTGTAAACCATTTTTAACAAGTTTTAAAATGACAAAAATAATTCAAACAAATGGAAATCATAAAGCAGAAATTTTTTATAAGAAAAATTATGAATCATTAAGTAAAAATGATGAAAATGAAAGTGAAAAATTTAAAGAAAATTCATTATATTCTTTTGATAATAATACTAATAATAATACTATTTTTGATAGAAAAATAAGAGATATAATTGAAAATAATACAAGTAAAATTACTTTATCTTTAGATAATACAGATACAAATAAATTAAATAATAATTTAATATCAAAAAGAAGTAAAGAGGATTCTTTTATAGATTTTTTGAATAATTTATTAAATGGAAAAAAAGAAAATAAATCCATTAATCATAATATTAATAATTTATATTTTCCTCAAAAACATAAATTTACTTATAAGAATAAAATTAAATCTTCAATATATAATTTAACTAAAAATTCATATAGAAATAGTTATACAATTGATAAAGGTAAAAAATCATTATCACCAAGTTTTTATAAAAAAACAAATTTAAATGGTTTTAATAAAATAAAACCAATTTCAAAAAAAACTAATTTAAAAATGACAAAACCAAGAAATTCAACTTATAATAATTCAAAAAATTTAAATTCAAACTTAAGTAATTTTGAAAAATTATCTTCTACAATAACAAATAATCATCATAGTAATAATATAAGTAAAACAATGAGAAATAGTTTGATATTAAATCCAAATAATAAAATTATAAATAATCATGAAAATAATAAAATAAATTCAAGGCAATATTTTATTTCCAATGCCTTTTCAAGTACTTCCAGTTCTAAAAATAAAAATAAAAAAAATTCAAATTTAAATGAGAAAAATAGTCCTTTCCATAATGACAAATTAAAATCAAATTCTAATTTTCTTAATTTTAATAATAATAATACATTAAAAAGTAAAAAAAGAAATTATGGTTCTAAATTTAATTTGATAATGACACCAATAAATTTAATTCAACAAAATTTACATAAAGAAAAAATTAAAGTTTCTAATTTTTCAAATAAAAAAAATCAAAATTATTTTGGAAATTATAAAACAAATAATAATAGTAATATTTCATTATCATTACATAAAAATAAAAAGAAAGAAAATAAATCAATAACTCATGATAAACATAATAGTAATAATATATCAAGAAGGAAAAATAAATCAAATTTGGATACTTTTCCTTTTTCAAATAGAAAAAATTTAAAATTTTCAATAAATAATAAAATATTATATCCTCAAAGTAATTTAAAAAATTTTAGAATTTATATGAAACTTAATAATTTAAATATATCATCAAGAAATAAAAAAAATTCAATAGTAATTCAAAATGAAACAAATATAAAAAGTATTCTAAAAGAAAAAAATAATACAAATAGTATAGATGAAGATAAAATAATTTTAAAAAATATTATTTCAAATTTAGATTTTAAAAAATCACATAAAACAGGAATAAGTCAAAAAATAATAAATCAATTAGAAGAATTAATTAAAAGATCAAAATTTAATTATAATAATAAATTGAATAATAATACAATGAGTTCTCCTAATTTAAGTAATGAAAAAATTAATAAAAAAACAATTGAAGGTTTAAGACATAATAGAAATAATTTAAATATAAAAAAATTTAAACCTATAAATATTTATTTTAATAAAATAAATCAAAAGGAAAAAAATCAAAAAATAAATTCTCCTAAAAAATAAAACAATATTATTATTAGGTAAATTTAAATGAATTTGTATGTCTATATAAATATTATTATTATTATATAATATATAAAAATTTAATTTTAAAAAATTTAAAGTTATTTATTTAAAATGAAAAGATTGAGTTTAACTAATATTTTATAGGTTAATTCTTTCTTATAAATTCTCTTTTTCTTTTTAAAATAGATTATTATATTTTTTTATCAAATCAGAAACTTTTATAATTAAAAAATATTAATATAAATATAAAATGGGTTGTATAAAAACTTCAGGAGTAATAAATATAAATAATAATAATGATAATAATGAAGAAATTAATAAAAAAATAATTGAAAAACAAAAAAAAGGAGATTCCAATAAATGTAAAGAAGAAATTATTGTATTAAATAATAAATTATCAATAAATCAAAAAGATAAAATTATAATAAAAAATGCTTCAAAAATAGATGATAAATATATTATATTTGAAAAATTTTCAAAAAATTCAATATCTTCAGATTATAAAATCCAAAGTAAACAAAATCCAGAAATTTTTAAAGCAATGAAAATTTTTAAAAAATCTTTAATTCAAGAAGACGATGAAAATTCAATATTTGAAGAAATAAAAATTTTAAAATCATTGAATCATGAAAATATAATAAAAGTAGAAGATATATATAAAGATAAAATAAATTATTATATAATATTTGAATATTCTCAATATGGTTCAATAGAAAATATTTTTAAAGAAAGAGAAAAATTATCAGAAAATCAATCTAGATTTATAATATTTCAAATATTAAATGGATTAAAATATTTAAAAGATAAAAATTATATTCATTCAAATTTGAAACCAGAAAATATTTTAATAACAGAAAATTTTATATATAAAAATGAAAAATATTATAAAATCAAATTAATAGTTTTTGGAAGTGAAAATTCCTTTCAAAATAATTCAAATAATAATATTCCATATTATATGGCCCCAGAATTATTTAATAAAATATATAATTCAAAATGTGATATTTGGTCTTTAGGGATTATTTTATTTCAATTAATTTATGGATATAAACCATATAAAGGAGAAACACTTATTGAATTTACTAATAATTTAAATGAAAATATAAAATATGAAAATGAAAATGAAAAAAATTTTAATTTATTATCAAATGATGGGAAAGATTTTATTGAAAATTTATTATTAAAAGATTATGAAAAAAGATTTGATGTTGATTCATGTTTAAAACATAAATGGATAACTAAAGAGAATTTATTTTTAATTCAAAAAGATGAAACATTATATAAAAAAGAAAATGAAAGTCCTACTTTAAATTATAAAAAAAATGATATAAATTGGTCAATTAAACCTCAATTTAGAGTAACAAATTCAAAAAATTTTCATACTGGCTTATATAAAATGGATCATAATAATAATATACAATTAAATAAATTAAAAACAAATACTCAAATTCCTTTTGAAGATTTTAATCATATTTTTCTTCATTCTTTAATTAAATATATGAATTATTATATTGCTATTAATTTTAAAAAAAATAAAGAAGAGATTATTATTTTTAAATTATATAATGAAAATAAAAATTTAATTAAAGAGGATTTAAAAAATTTATATAAATGTGTTTTAGAATATTGTGGCGTTATTTCTTTTTGTGTAAGATATATTTCATTTAAAGATAAAGTTAAAAATGATATTAATTTAAGTTTTACTCAAGAAAATAATATTAATTTTAGTATGTTTGAAAATTTTTTATTTAAGGAAAAAAGATATTATTTAGAAATAGAATTATCATATTATTTTGAAAAAATAGATATGAATAAAAATAATGAAATTATAAATTGTTTAAATTTAGATTTTCCAAAAAAAGAAAAATATCAACAATATTTTATTCTTTTAACAGAAGAATTAAATAATAATCAAAATTATTCATTTAAAGATTTTAAAAATTTAATTAATACTATAATTGATAAAGTAAATGCATTTAATAATTCACTTTCAAATACAGTTTCTAATTCAAATGTTTTTAGTATTAATTTCAGTAATAATGCAACTTTTAATGAAACAATAAAAGAAAAAAGTATTAATAATGATGAAAAAAATGAAAAAGAAAATATTTTAAAACCATTTAAAAAATTACCTTCTTCTAATAATTTAAGTGTTAAAGATGCTTTTTCTGTTTTTAATAAAAATACTAAATATTCAGATAGTAATTTTTTAAGTCAAAATAAGAATAAAGAATATAAAGGAAAAATTGAAAATAAAAGTTCTTTTAATTCAAATAATAAAAAAGATACTAATGCGTTTGACCCTGAAAAATTTCTTCTTTTAATAGATAATAATAATAATAATAATATATAATTGAATGGAAAATTGATTTTTTTTATAAATAAAAAAATTTAAATATAAAAATATATCACTGTTAATATGTAAAAATAAAATTAAATTAAAATTAAATTATTAATTATTATTGCCTAATAATAATTTAAGAAAATCTATTTAAAATAAAGTAAAATAAAATATTACAAATTTAGAAAAAGAATTAAATAATTTCTATAGTAATTAAATTAGAATTAATTTGAGAATTTTAATCATCTTTTTTTCCATAATTACGGTTTCATAAGTTATTATAAATTTTATTTTATTAAATATCAAAATATTTATATTCATTAATTCATTTTTTTTAATAATACTTGCTTCAATAATAGTATAATAATATTAAATCATTGATATTTTAGTTTCTAAAGTTATAAAATTTTCAATAAAAAATAAATAAGTTAATAAATCATTCATATCTGGATTAATAATAATATAACTAAAAATTAATATTAATTTATCTTCATCAAAATTTAAAATAATTTTTTATAATAATTATATAATTAAATCCTATATTTTCATTATATCTTCTATTATATTTTTTCCTAATGAATAAAGTATTTTATCTTATTAAAAGAATTTGATAATTATTTATTAATTTTAATTAAAGAATTGAACTTTGGTAAAATGAATAATTATTTCATTAATAATGTATATTTAAATATATTAATATATATTAATATATTTAAATCATTTTTAATTATAAAATTCATTTGTAAATGTTTTTTATAATTATATAAGGTAAATTTTATTATTTAAATTTACATTGTTTGAGTGAATATTTCCTTTTTTCAAAATTTGAATATTCATTTGAAAATTTTTAATCTCATTTAAATTTATAATTTTACATAATTCAAATATTAAATAATATAATTGTTTTTTCAAAAAACTTATTTGAAAACATATAAGTCATCAATTTTTTTTCATAAATGAGTATATAAAATTTTTTTATCGTTATTATTAATAATATTATCTTTCTAATCTTTATTATTTAAAAATTGTTTTTTTATTAAATTGATTAATTCTAGAAATCAAACAACTCCAATTATATATTATTTTTCTACATAATGAATTATAACATTTTTCCAATATTTTTTTTATTTGAATTATATATTATTTCATTTTATTTATTAATTCCAAATGTTCTTTATTTTCTTCAATTATAATTGAATTACAATTTTACCCATTATAAAAAAATATATATTTTTTAAGATATTAAAAAAATGAAATTTTATATATTTTTATTATCAATTTTTATTATTAAATGTGATAATAATGATGATAATAAATTAATAAGAGCAATAAAATTTATTTTTTCTTCAATACAAGGAAATTTAATTAATTTTAAATCAATCTCCTTTGAAAATCATTATCAAATTATAAAATTTTATAATGCCAAAGTAATAAGCCCTCCTATTTCAATAATACAATTTAAGAATAATGATAATGAAAATATTGTAAATGTTTCTAATGTTATATTTACTATTATTGTTGATTTAGAAATTTCAATAAAAAGTTATAATTTAAGTAAAATTTTATATCCTAATTCAATATATGAATTCAAATATGATAATTTAAAATTCAAATATTTTGATGATAATAATAAAACTCAATTAATTGAAAATAATAATAATTATTCTTTAATTAATAATTCACTAAATACTGATTATGGAGTTTTAAAATATTTTAAAGATTTTACAAAAAATGAAACAATTTATCAAACTTTAATAAAAACTTTTCATGACCTTTTAACTCAAGAAATAATTCATTCTCAAAAGAATTTCAATTTATTATTTTCAAATGCATTATATATTCTACAATTTTCTTATAAAAAAGTATATAAAATGAATTATCAATATAATGACTCAGTAAAGATTAATTATTATAGTGTCAATAATATTTATATTGATAAAAAAGAAATTAAATTTCAAGAATCAATAATTATTTTTAAAGAAATTACTTTGGATTTAAAAATTAATTTAATTAATGATTTTTTTGAAGAAACAATTAATATTATAATAAAATCATTTAATGATTATAGTAATCTTTCATATTTTTCAAATAATGAATTCCATATATCAAATTTATTAAAATTTGAAAGTAAATATAATGAAGATTTTTTCCTGATAATTATTCAAAATTATTCAAAACAATTAAATTCAATTATTGAACAATATAAACCTTATCTTTAAAAAAATAAATAATTAAAAATTTTCTTTATAAAATAACATAATAAATAATTATTTATTTACATAATTAACCTTCCTTTTATTTAATAACTTTTCCATTAAAATAATAAAAATTATTGAAAAAATAATAATTAACAGAATGAATCAATCAAAAAGAAACTTTTTTAAGTTTCGAAAAAGTCCTATTAAAAAGGCAAACTTAAATAAAAAAAATATAGATATAGAAACAGAAAATGAAAGAAATAAAGATACAATATTAAAATTAAAAGAGCAAATAGTAGCAAAAGATAAAGAAATTTCAGATTTAAAAGTATCAAAAATTAGAAATGATGAACAATTTCAAAAGACAATGAAAATATTTGATGAAATAGTAAGAAAAAGTGATAAATCTACTGTTCAAGGAATGAAAGAACTTGAAAAAAATTTACATAATAAAAGGAATTTTTCTAAAAATAATATTAACGATATAAATAAATATAATACATCTGAAAATGATAAAAGAACAAATCATATGAGTGAAAATAGTAATAATAATATTTATAAAAATAATAATATTAATCAGAATTATATTGAAAGTGATAATAGTGAAAATAATAATCTAAATAATGATAATATAAAACCTAAAATTCATTTAAAAAAAAGTCAAAGGAAAAAATTAAATGATTTATTAAATATTCATTCTTTAAAATTAAAATTAAATCAACAAAATAAAATTTTATTAAAAAAGGATAAAGAAATAGAAAAATTAAAATCAGATACAAAGGCATCAACATATTCAAAAATGCAAAATAATTATGTTCAAAATTATAAAGAGTTAAAATCAATACAAAAAGAAAATGAAATTTTATCAAATATGAATTTTGATATTGTAAAATATTGTAATTCACTTGAAGAAAATAATAAAGAATTACTTTCAAGATTAGAAAAATTTAAACAAGACTTTAAATCATATAAAGAAAGTCAAAATGAAAAAATAAAAAAATTAGAAAATGAACTTGAAAAACATTTATCGAAAGAAAGAGATTGTAAAATGTTTCATAAGAAAAAAGGAAAATTAGATAGTTTAAATGATAACAATGAATTAAATGATATTGAAAATGAAATGAAAAAATTGTCGAAGACTATTACATTTTTAAAAAAAGAAAAAAATTTAAAAGATGATGAAATCAAAACTCTTAATTTAAAGTTGAACAATTTAAACGATGAAAATAATAATTTAAATAAACAAGTTAATGAATTAAATGTTAATATTAAAAATAATAATGATAAAGAAAAAATGTTAATTAAAATAAGAGATGAATCAAAAAGTAAAATTGATAATTTAGATAAAGAAATAAAAGAAGAGAAAAAAAATAATGAACTTTTAAAAGTCAAAATTAATAATTTGGATCAAGAAAATAAAAATTTGAAAATATCATTAAAAGAATTACAAAAAAATTATTTAGCAATAGTTAAAAAAAATAGAGAAATGAAAAATGAGAATAGAGACATCAATGATTTTAAAATTAATAAAATTAATAATAATGATAATGATAATTTACATGAAGAAGAACCATTTTTTGCAACAGAAATTAATATTAATAAGAAAAAAGAAGATAATAATAATATGAATAATGATATTAAAAATGATAATATCAATAAAAATGATACTAATAATGAGGATAAAAAAAAAGAAAATATTAACATTATGGTTGACAAAAATAATAAAGAAAAATTAGATATTGAACAACCAGATTTTAATGAAAATAAAAAAGAAAATATTGATAATATTCAAAATAATATATCAATTGACAATAAAAATGAAGAAATAAATAAAGAAAAACCTGAAGAAATATATGAAGAAAATATTAAAGATAATATAATAGAAGATGAAATTATTAAACAAGATAAAAATATAGATGGAAATATTGAAAAAAATAAAATTGAAAATAAAAAAAATAAAGAAGAAAATGATTTGTTTAATCAAGAATATGAAGATAATATAGATGAAAGTATTATTCATAATAAAAAACTTAAAAATAAAGATAATAATTTTAATGAAAATGAAGAAGAAAGAATAAATGATTTAAATAAAGAAGAAAAGAAAATGAATGAATTAGATGAAAATAAAATAAACAAAGAAAATATTAATCCAATATTTAATGATGATGAACAAATGTTTATTGATAATGAAGAAATAGAAGATAATAAATTTAAAGTTGAAAAAAAAGAAGATAAAAAAGAAGAAGAAAAGAAAAAAGAAGATGAAATTAAAAAAGAAGAAGAAAATAAAAAAATACCTATTTTAATTCCAATAAAAGATAAAATGAATGAGAAAAAAAAAGATAAACCAGAAATTAATAAAGATAATGAAGAATTAAATGATAATGAATTAAATAACAAAAATGATGAAATTGACAAATCAAAAAAAGAAGATGAAGAAAAAAGTATTAAAAATAATAAAATATTTAAAAAAAATAAAAAAGAATTAACAAATAAAGATGATAATGATATAAATAAAAATGAATTAGATAAAGAAGATAAAGAATCAAAAAAAATAGAAAATGAAGAAGATGATATTAATATAGATGATGAAGAATTAGAAGAAAATGAAATAAGTAAAAATAAAGATTTAAAAGATGATAAAAAAAATAAAAATAATAAAGAAAAATTATCATCCGAAAATACAGAAAATAAAAATGAAGATAATGAATTTGATTATAATGAAGATGAAGAAATTGATAATTTAATAAAAAATAATGAAGATAAATCAGATAATGAAGAAGAAAAAAATAAAAATGATAAAACAATAAAAAAAGAAAAGAAAAAAATTAATAATAATGAAAAATTAGATAATGAAGAAATTATTGAAGAAAATGAAGAAGATGATGATGAATTAAATAAAAAGAAAAAAAATAAAGATGAAGAAAAAGAAAATGAAGTTATACCA
>Ga0256407_10003130_pt1 | contig 30054 bp, 24 predicted proteins | sample RumenRJG_04DNA_FD_193489 | JGI IMG/M metagenome (GOLD analysis project Ga0256407, IMG submission 193489) | Bovine rumen microbial communities from Lethbridge, Alberta, Canada - RJG_04 | ecosystem: Host-associated > Mammals > Digestive system > Stomach > Rumen | place: Canada: Alberta...
GGAACGAGTCGAAATATCCTGAGGATGCTTCAGGCGCTTATATGCGCATCTTCGGTGTCAACTATGAGAACTACAAGAAGCAACTCTTCGCTTATGCCCAGCGCTGTGTCACTTTCGACTTCGACGGTACACGCAGCTATTTCACGAACCAGAACACGCTCTATAAGACCACGCTCTACAATCAGGATGGTTACTATCAGATTGGCTATGAGCAGTGTCCGCAGCCTACTGGCTTCAATGTGATCAACCTCGAGGTGCCTGCCGCCGGCACCAAGGTAACGGTGAGCATGGAGGCGCTGAAGGCTGGTAGCAAGCTGCCCGATGCCGATCCTGGTAATCAGGTTAATGGCGACTTCCAGGTAGTAGGCAATACCTCTACTTATAATAAGGTGGGTAGCGATCAGGCCATCGCCTATGGTTTCGTAGCGATCAAGGAAGATGGTAGCCGTGACTATAGCGAGATGAACCTTACTGATGCCAAGGGTACGGCTACCTATACTGTACCTGCCAAGACCAAGATGCTCTATCTCGTCGTGCAGGGCGCTCCGAAGAGCTATCGTCAGTGCCCTTGGGATGACAAGGAGGAGACCGATATGCAGTGCCCCTATCGCTTCAAGATCGATGGTACCGACCTCTACGGCAACTTCTCTATCGACGAGACCAAGGATCCTGCAGATGTCGCTTTCACCTTCGACGTGAAGTGCAATGCTGCTTCCGAAGACTATATCCAGGGGAGCATCCAGTTGCAGGGCAGCGACCTGAAGAAAATGGCTCAGGCCTTCGTGATGCAGCCTTCTGTTCTCAGCGGAGCCACACTGCCTATCGCCGCAGGGCAGACAGCAGAGCCCGCAGAGGGCAAGGTAGCCCTCGGACTTATTCAGTCCGATGGTAAGATTACCTATCAATATACCGCCAATGTCGGCTTCTGGTGTAATGCCAAGGGCGATCTCGACAACTGGGGCGATACAGCTCCCGTCTATGTAGAGTACGACAAAGACAGCTTCACGCTCACTTACGGTCACCGCTTCGGTGTGAGCAAGGCCGGCACGAAATACGTGGTGAAGCCCGTGCTCGTCTATACCAAGGGCGGCAAGCAATATAAGGCCACATTCATACTGAACCTGCAATTTTAATGGTTATGGTTAGTTATAATTGTTAGTTAACACCGTTTTTTAGGTTAGTCGCGAGGGGCTGGGTCTGTGATTGGATCCGCCCCTCGTTAATGTCACCGTGTGACGTGTCATCGTGTGACGTGTGATGCGGTTCGATAAATCATCCTTTTCATGGCACAGAATGAGTAATTAGACGATATTTGTATCATTTTGGACGATTGTGATATTCTCTTTTGACAAAGATTCTTACCTTTGCAGCCATGAATATGAAAAAGATATTTATATTTACGATGGCGGCACTGCTGGTAGCAGGTTGTTCATCAGAGAATGACGAGCCGGAGAAGGAGGACTCTCAGAAGAAGATAGAAGCAGTCGATAAGACTGTCTACCATGCTGACGAATTCGCAGCATACCTCCGCTATAACGAATCCGGCAAGGAATGGGTAATCCAAGTCAATACAGAAGAAAAGAACCCCTTTCCCTGGGGAGATGAGCTGGGTGTGCATATCACGGTAGGAAACTTTAAGGAGGATTTCCGCCAGTATCAGGATCAGAAAGTGGTGTTGTCGGGATCCTATCAACAACTCTATTCGATAGTGATACAGCCGGGCTTGGCCTCAGTCATCTATTATACCTTCAACGTAGAAACCATACGGCTTTGGGAAGAAGATAAACCTGAGGAAAAACAAAATTCGCTGCCAGCACGTTACCAAGTTGCAAAGATGACGATTACGACAGATAATGGTGCGAAAGTCGACTCTAAGGAAAAAGCCGACTATCGAGCATGTACCATTAAGATTGAATCAGATACTGCCGTCTGGAACTATGAGGGCAGAGGTCGCATCAGAGGTCGTGGAAACTCCACATGGCTCTGGTATCCCAAGAAACCGTATCGTATCAAACTCGATGAGAAAGCCTCGATACTGGGAATGGCAGAAGAGAAAGACTGGGTATTGTTGGCCAACTATCGCGACCCGACACACCTGATGAACACCTTTGTCTTTGCAATAGGACAAGGACTCGGCGTGCCTTATACCAACAGCAACCGCTACGTAGAAGTGACGCTCAATGGCGACTATGTCGGACTCTACCAACTGACAGAGCAAGTAGAACAAGGCAAGAGCCGTGTGAATATCAACAGCAAGAAAGGTTGGCTGCTGTCGCTAGATGTGGATGACGGTCCTGAAGAATCACCAAAGGCTGGTGATAATTTCTGGTCGAGTGTATATCGTATGCCCGTCTGTGTAAAGAGTCCTGAGGCAGAGGACTACGCCACACCTGAAACCCTCATCGAAGACGCTAAAAAGGCATTCGGCGATCTGGAGAACATTATCCACAGCCACGACTATGAGGCATTGGCAAAGGTCTGCGATATCCCTGTGATGATAGACTACCTGCTGATACAGGAGTATATATATAATGTGGAACTCTCTGCACCTCGCAGTATTTATATCCACAAGGACAAGGATGCTGACTCGAACGGACGGAGCAGCGAGAGCCATCAAGCTCGCTTGAATGGCCGAGTCGCGTCGGACGAAGGCGAAGCCAAATGGACCTTTGGTCCGCTCTGGGACTTTGATGCCGGCTATGACTTCGACTGGAGCCAGATGACGACAGGGCATAAATTCTTCAGCGACTATCTTGAAACAGTGCTTGGAACCGATCCTGCAAACCACGTTAGCAACTACACCTACACGCCCAGTTTCTTTACCGACATGTGGAAGAACAAGAAGTTCGTCAGCGAAGTAAAGAATCGCTGGAATGCACTTATGCCAAGAATCATGTCAGAATTCTGGCCAGAAGCAAAAAAATATGCCGACGCAGCTGCCGAAGCTATGGAGCGCGATGCCAAGCGCTGGCCCATCGACAAAGATTATAAAACGGAGATTAATCGCATGGAGAAATGGCTCAACTCTCGAGCCATCTATATGGACAATATCGTCAGGAACTATCCTGCAGGAAATTAAAATTGAAGCATTATGATTAGATTTATTGTCGGATTAGTGTGTGTGGTGAGTGGTTTATCAGCACAAGCCCAGAAAAAGATATTCATTCCTGAAGACTTGCGAGGCATGGACTTGCAGGCTGACACCTCGAAGTGGAGTTTCAAACGGAGTATTGAGACTGATGATATCATCTTTATGTGGGAGCGCGGCTTCGGCAACGACACCAGCAATCCGCCTCAACTCGAGGGCAAACCCATGAGTTTCAATCTGGAGAATCTGAAGAATCGCGTACAGTCATTCTATCATTTCTTCCGCGATACGCTGGAATTCTCAAAACCAGGTTCCAAATGCGATAAATATAAGATGATGGTGATGGTCATGTACTCCCTCGATGGAACAGCCTATGGCGGAACCTACGATAATTTCATCGGTGCTCTTTGGGTTGCACCAAACCGCATACAAGATGAGAAGATGAACTGCATGGCTCACGAACTGGGCCATAGTTTCCAGTTGCAGATCCCTGCCGATAGCGTGGGCGATGCCTGGGGAGGATCAGGTTTCTTTGAGATGACCTCGCAATGGATGCTCTGGCAGGTAAATCCTAACTGGCTGACGGATGAGAATTACCACTTCGAAGCCTTCAAGAAACTCACCCACAAGGCATTTCTGCATCTCGAGAATATCTACCACTCGCCTTATGTCATTCAGTGGTGGAGCGACCTTCATGGCAAGAAGACTATCGCAGAACTGTACCGTCAGGGAAAGATTGGCGAAGATCCTGCGATGACATATAAGCGGATGTATCGTATGACGCAAAGCGAATTCAATGACGAGATGTTCAGAGGATATCAGCATCTGGTAAATTTCGACTTTAAGCATGCAAGAAAGGAGACGAGGAAATATGCATGTACGTTTGATACTGAGTGTAATGGTGAGAAGTGGCTGCGTCCAAAGGACGATCCGGAGGAATATGGCTTCAACGCTTTCATGCTCGATGATATAGTGAACTTGAAATCAAAGTGTTTCGACCTGCAATTAAAAGGTGACCATCTGCGATATGGATTTGTAGGCGTGACTACGGATGACGAGAGTATCTACTCCTCTGTCAATGCAACAACCTTCGTAACCCCTAAAGGCAAGACTCTCAAACATCTTTATCTGATAGTCATGGGAGCACCCGAACAGCACTATCATATTCCCATGCCCACAGAGGCAAATCCGGAGCCTAAGGCAGAACTCCTGCAGTTCCCCTATCAGTTCAGAATATTGACAAAGAAGTAAAAAAGTGGCAAGGTTATGAAGAATTCTCAAAATTTCTTTGTACCTTTGCCTCCCGATGAAACGAATGATATTACTGCTCTCAGCACTTATGGCACTTTTGCCGTTCTGGGCAAAGGACGATTCCCGTTATCGCAGAATTACAATGGATGACGGCCTGCCATCTAATGCTGTCAGAAATATCGTTCAGGATGATTTCGGTTTTATCTGGTTTGGTACAGATAATGGTCTCTGCCGGTATGATGGAACAACGATACAACAATATCGTATACCAGAACTAGGAACTAACCAATATATCTCCGCCTTATTATCTTCTGATCGAAGCGTTATAGCAGGAACGGACAAAGGTGTGTTTATCTTTGATTTCTCAACACAAGGACACGGGAAACTCAATCATGTGCCGATTGATATTCATTCCACTGTTACGAGTCTGGCGCATGACAAAGAAGGTAACCTTTGGGTATCTACTATGGAACAAGGTGTATGGTGCATCCCTGAGAACAAACCAGCAAAAAACTACAACTTTGAATCGTCTCGTGGTGCTGTGGCACAGATATTTATCGATCGTGATAATCAGATATGGGCACTAACCAATTGGGGAGGCCCCACCTTACAACGTTTAAACCGTCTGCATGATATATTTGAACCCATAGATCTCACCTTCAATAATCATTACAACTCTCTTCGCATGCTTCAGACCAAGGACGGCAGATTATGGCTCGGTTCGTGGGAGAATGGTCTGTTGCTCATGCATAGCGATGGGCATTTGGAAAAGGTGCTCTCTCCTACTATTGCAGGCATTGGCTTGCATATCCACACTCTCTTCGAACGCAGTGGAGATTGTATATGTATCGGTTGTGACGATGGTGTTATCTGCTTCAATACCAACACCCGTGAATGGTATCGCCTACTCGACAACAATCAGAATCGCCCAAATAATCTTGGTGATCGTTTCGTATATGCTATAACCAAAGATAATGAAGGAGGTTTATGGATTGGAACTTTCTATGGTGGCATTAATTATGTATCACCTGTAGGTAAACGTTTTGAGGCGTTTTCCAATGATGGTGGCGATAATAGTCCCGTTGGCAATGTCATCTCCCGTTTCTGTGAGGATAAAAAGGGGCATATCTGGATTGCCAGTGATGACGGTGGACTGATGTGCTACTCCCCAAAAGACCATCGCTTCCTCAATTATCCGCATAAGGATGTCCTCTCTCGTAAAAATGCCCATGCCCTCTGTCTGGACAGTTACAATAATTTGTGGTTAGGAACCTATACTGACGGTGTGATGGTACTGAATGTAGAAAGCGGCTCCTTGAAACAATATATGCAGACCGGTGATCCAAAAAGCCTTGACAACTCCAATTCCTATGATATCTACCTCGACTCTTATGGTAAGATGTGGGTAGCTACAATGGAAGGTCTGAATCTTTACGACTATCAGCATGATAATTTCACTCGTATTGGTAAGACTGGTGCCATCATAATAGACATCGACGAAGACAAACATGGCAACCTGTGGCTGTCAACCCTTGGAGAAGGTTTGTGGTGCTACAATCGTAAGAGCGGTAAACTGAAACAATATACTCATACAGATAACAATGAAACAACGCTTCCGCACAATGAGGTTAACTGTGCTCACGTTGATGGAAGCGGCAAACTCTGGGTAGCTACACTTGGCGGTCTATGCGCCTACGATTCAGAACATGATAACTTCAAATATGTAAGTTTGGATGGTAGAAGCCAGAGTGTGATGAGTATCATTGAAGACAATGGAGCATTGTGGCTTGCCACAAATCATGGCATTCTGAAATATGTTCCAGGTGAAGGCATCCAGCAGTTTACACGTGAGGACGGTTTGGTGGGTGAACAAGCTCAACCCAATGCTGTAATGAAGGCCAGTAATGGTCAAATATATATTGGAACCACCAATGGCTTTAGTACTTTCTATCCTTACCGCATCCTGGCCAATAGCGTGATGCCGCATGTCTATATTACCTCATTGGCTATCAGTAACAAACAGGAATTTACAAACGAAGGTCTGCCCGTTGACTTATCCCAGACGAAAGAAATTGTCTTCGGCTACGACGATGCCCAAATGGTAAGCTTTTCATATGCAGCCCTGAGTTATTGTTCGCCTGAAAAAAACCAATATGCCTATAAACTCGAGGGGTTTGATCATGACTGGAACTATGTGGGCAACCAGACCAAGGCCACCTATACCAACCTGCCTGCCGGTAGTTATACGTTGCGAGTGAAAGCAACAAACAATGACGGAATATGGTCAGATAAAGAAGCTGTATTAAAGGTCATCGTCCATCCGCCCTTCTGGTGGAGTTGGTATGCAAAACTCTTTTATATAGCTTTGATTATTGCAGCCATTTGGTACTATGTCCATCTGCGTCTCAAGCGTGCTGACCAACGGCATCAGCAAGAAATGCAGCGGCTTAATGAACAGAAGGAGAAAGAGGTGCGCGAGGCACGACTTAACTTCTTTACGATGATAGCTCATGAGATACGAACACCCGTATCGCTTATCATTGGTCCCTTAGAGAAGATCATGAAAAAGGGAAATGCCTCTGATGACATGAAGGTAATCGACCGCAATGCACATCGTCTGTTGGAACTCGTCAATCAGCTGCTCGACTTCCGAAAGGTAGAGCAACAGAGTCTTATCATGCACTTTGCTCCCCAAAACATCCATGAATTAATAGAGTCTGTCGGTACTCGCTTTGCACCCACTTTTGAGCAGACGGGCAAGAGCTTTACCATCGAATACCCTGATGAGCACTTTACTGCAATAGTTGACAAAGAGGCTCTGACAAAGGTGGTGAGCAACCTGTTGACTAATGCCAACAAATATACAAAGGATGAGGTTCGCCTGTCGTGTTTGACAGAACCTGATGGCGAACATTTCCGTATTGTTGTAGCCGACAATGGAGTTGGTATCCTAGAGGAGGATCGTAAACGTATCTTCGAACCATTCTTCCAGGCTCAGGACAACAAGCCTGGTACAGGTATAGGCCTGAATATTGTGAAGAGTATTGTGGATCGTCATCATGGCATGATCTCCGTAGAATCAGAAGTTGGCAAAGGCTCTGTATTCACAGTTTTACTACCGGTTGCGCAAACAGAGATAAGTAATGAGGTGGCAGCAGAGGAAAAAGTTGTTGATAAAACACCTTTGCCTATGAGGCAAGAAATCGTTTCTACCACTACTGCTTCTATGCTTATTGTTGACGATAGTGAGGATATGGTAGATTTCCTTAGGAGCAACTTCGGTGGTAAGTATCAGGTAATGACAGCTGGTGATGGTATTGAGGCTCTCGATATATTGTCGAAAAACGAAATCAGCATTATCATTTCCGACTGGATGATGCCACGTATGGATGGAGCAGAATTCTGTCGTCAGGTGCGTCGTAATCCTTTGACAAGTCATATCCCGTTTGTCATGCTTACCGCCAAGACTGATGACGACTCAAAAGTGGAGGGTATGGTTGTCGGTGCTGACACCTATATTGAGAAACCTTTCTCTGTACAGTATCTCGAAGCATGTATCCGTAACATCCTGGAAATGCGTCGCAGGTTCATTGAGAAATTCTCAACTCAGCCCTTAGAGCCTGTAACTGAAATAGCCAGCAACCCCACCGACAATGAGTTCCTTTGCCGTATGAACAAACTGATTGAGGAGAATTTCTCTAATCCTGATCTTAATGTGAATTTCCTTGCAGACAAACTGAACATCAGCAGAAGCGGACTCTTTGCCAAGATTAAGACCCTGGCTGATATCACTCCAAATGAGATGATACAGATGGTACGTCTCAAACGTGCTGCCCAACTGTTGCAAGAGAATAAGTATACCGTCAGCGAGATCGGTTATATGGTTGGATTCTCTAATCCTTCATATTTTTCAAAGTGCTTCCAGAAACAATTTGGCATCCGCCCCGTTGATTTCATGAAACAGAACACTCTACTCAAATAATCCTATACTCTGACGATATTCCAGAAGTTTGTTCTGGTAGTCGGCATAGGCATCAGTATGCTTGTCGCAAATCTGCGACATAACAGGTTTTCCAAATCCATCATTTTTTGGCAAATACGTCAAAGAGCATTTTGGCATGACTCCGATAGAGTTTCGGAATGCTTAGTCAAAATCACATAACATAACAAGGTGCGACAACAATGTTGCACCTCTTTTTTGGTGTTGACGCGACAGAGATTTGGGGGATTTATGGGGTTTGTCGCAAAATGGCGCGTATGTCGCATGTAGTTGACAAAGAAATCAGAAAAAAACTTGGAAGCGGGTGAAAATCGCCGTATCTTTGCATCGTCAATCAGACAGAAAGACAAAAGAACATAAATATAAAAATAAGGTATAACAATTTAAAATTAAAGAAAGGAAAAGAATTATGGCAAAGACTCCAGTTTCAATGACAATCGACGGTTACAAAGAGCGTGAAGTACTGATGGTAACTTATGAGTTTGATCAGGCAACAGACGTAGAAGGACAGATGGCAGGTATCCCACGCGGTGGAAAGCTCCAAGTTCGCGTAAAAGCCCTGAACGATGGTACACCCGACCTGCTCGCATGGATGACAGAGCGCAGCCTCCCGAAGAACGGTGAGATCAAGTTCCTCGAGACAAAGACAAACAAGGAGATGAAGTCAATCAAGTTCACCAACGGCTACTGCGTAGATTTCGAGGAGAAGTGGGAGGACAAGATGGGACACTTCGAGGAGATCACTATTACCTGTAAGGCTATTGAGTTCGGTAACGTTAAATACGAAAACGACTGGGCATAAAGATCAAATAAAAAATAAGAAATAAAAAATAAAAAATAGATTTAAGTTTAACAATTAAAGAATAGAAAGGAAACAAGATATGGCAGCAAATGTAACACCAGTAGTACTCGCAATAGACGGATTTGCAGAGCGTGAGGTAATGATGGTAGACTATAAGTTCGAGCAGGCAACAGATAAAGAGGGTCAGATTTCAGGTATCCCCCGTGGCGGTAAGGTAACAATCCGAGTTAAGGCCATGAACGATGGCAACAACGAGCTTATCGCTTGGATGCTCGATCCTACAAGTCCAAAGAACGTATCAGTTAAGTTCGTGAACACTGTTGACGGCGCAGCCATGAAGGAGCTCAAGGGCACTAACTGCTACTGTATCCACTACGTAGAGAAGTGGGAGGATGGACAGCAGCACTTCGAGGAGATCGAGATCGTATGCCAGAAGCTCGAGAACGGACCTGTTGGTTTCGACAATCCTTGGAAGTAATAATAATAGAATTAGCTATCATAAGAGAATGGTGCAGCTCGTAATGAGTTGCACCTTCTTTTTTGCATATAAGCACCTTACGTAACGTTAGCAACCGGTATCCCATCTATTTCTTCATTTCAACGTGTAATGGTTTGTCGAAATGGCGGCGAGAATAATAGGTTACAGATGGATGCTTCAGATCCATAACCATTGTCCAGGCTGTACCGAGGAAACCCTCTCTTTCCGGCTGCGATACGGCCTCGATGGCTTCGGTCAGCTGTCTCTCGTTCATTAAGCCTCCTGTCTGTTCATATCGTTCACAAAGCATGGCATAGCGATCATCGCCATCGACAAGACCCACATTGAGCTTGGCTTCACACAGATAATGGTTGGCTACAGCAGGTGACTCTACAACGACCATCTTATTGTCGACATATTCTACTACCACCTTTTTGCCTGATGCATCCGCCATTGCATAATGATGAGCAGAACCAATATCAGAATGCATGTCTATGCCTCGAAGCAAATCAAGCGCCTCATCAACATTAGCCGCATTCTTTAAAAGGTAACTGATAGCAGCCGTAGTGGTAAGGTCGGGTTTGCTGGTGCGTTGGTGGGTCTGTATCGTGTCACCTGCCATCAGATCGGCAATGGCGAGCCCCTTCTCGTTGATACCGTCGAGTGCAAAAAATAGTCCTGTAAGTGCCAGATATTGATTCACAAATCCCTCTGGTTTGTAATCCTCGCCAAATCCGAAGAAATTGACATTAAAGGTGGTTATCGTTTCGTAACCACGATTGGGAATTGTATGAAGCACGACACCTATGGCCGATGAAAAATCGAAATTACGCCCCATCAGTACTCCGCCTTCTGGTGTTTTTACTGTAAGGGCCGAACATCCAAAACCGGCCTTCTGAGTCTGCACTTCAGACTTGTAATGACCTTTCGACAGAAATTCTATTATGTAACTTACCATCTGGTCTGCACTCTCAAAACCGCCTTGGTCCATCAGCCCGTCAAAGCCATCATCGCCTCGATACTCAATGTAATAGAGTCCGTCGTCGAGCTTTTCAGCCGACAAGGCACCCTTCACCAACGGACCGAACTCCAACCACATCAATACTCCCAAGACTACTACCAGTCCCAACACGCTCAGTAGCGCAACCTTGATTATTTTCTTCATAATGACAAAACTTTTAAATGTTTGATGTTGCAAAGATAGAGATTTTCTTCCGCACATCCAAATTTGCGGGACAGACAGCTAAAAAGGCTGACAGACAACTAATCCGATGGACGAATGACTAAGAAAAAGGACTAATAACTAACCTAAAAACGAACGCAGTTTTGGTACGTATGTACGCGATACTGGTACTATTGAATTGCTCCGACCAAGTTTCAACTGATAGCCGTTGGAATTACCCTGAGCCGACGTGATATTATTAAGGTTAATAACAAATGAGCGATGGCACTGGAATACATTCTCATAATCCTTAAGGTCATCGAGCACAGCAGCTAAGGTGGTATGCAGTTCAATGGTGGCAACTTTCCCTTCCCTCTCATAGCTAACGGCAACATTGTTCTTCTGAGCCTCAATATAAAGAAGGTTGTTAATCGGCAGCTGAAGGTCGTTACCCCTGACTGTGGTGTCGTGGATAGTTACGACAATATCAGTCTGCTGTTCGGTCGTCTTATCAAGCAATGTCTCGAGTTGGTTTCGCAGATAGCGATGGTAGTTTATACCAACAGAACAAACAGCTACAAACACACTGACAATCAGAGTCCAGTAAAGGAACAACAGGAAAATGTCGAATCTGATCGGATAATGGAACACAAAAGATAATGCAAAGAAGTTACAGATGCCAATGAATAATATCATGGCAAGTACCGAAAGTACTTCGTGCCATACCCGCCAAGGTGAAATACGCTGATGAAGAGGCCGTACAGCAAGTCCGAATACCACACAACAACCAAAGGCAATCGCGCCGAACAACAGAGATACCAGCAGCTTATTGCCCTGATACATACTGAATCCAAATGGTTGCAGCAAGTACATAATCAGGAAAACAACAGCACAATACACAGCGCAGTCTCTAAGCCAGTGACTGCTCTGTGTGAAGGGGTATTTGCGTGTTAATATCGACATAATTATCTTTTTCAATGTGCAAAGGTAATCCAAAACGAACTAAAAACCAAAACTTTTTGAGTTTTTTCTGTTACGCTCTTTCTTTAAGCAGGTTTTTCTTTGCTGTCTTGAAAATAATCCTTACCTTTGCACCGTCAAATAAAAGTAGAACTATTATGGGTATTATTTATTCACTCCTTCTTGGTTGTTTGGCTGGCTTCTGTGCTGGCAAGTTGATGAAAGGTGGCGGTTTCGGCATCATCATGAATATCGTGCTTGGTCTCTTTGGTGGAGCCCTTGGGGGATGGCTGTTCTCGATGCTGGGCATTGAGTGGGGTGGCGTTCTTGGCCAGCTTGGTACTGCTATCGTTGGTGCAGTTGCTATCCTCTGGGTTGCTTCACTTATCAAGAAATAAGCGCCTTACGCAACGTTGGCAACAGGCAACATTAGGAATATCGCATTCGATCTTGGGGGTGTAGTGCTCGCCCTGAGTTATGAGAATGCCATTAGGAAGTTTGAGGAAATAGGGCTTCGAGATGCATCCAGGCATCTCGATGCTTTTTGCCAGCATGGTATATTTGGCGACCTTGAGAGTGGCAGGATATCCTCTGAGGCGTTCTGCGAGGAACTTGGCAAGATTATCGGCAGGAAGCTTACGATGGATGAGTGTTACTATGCCTGGCATGGATATGTGGAGTCTGTTCCCCAGCGCAATCTCGATATGTTGCTTCAGCTGTGCCAGCAGGGATATAAGGTCTGCCTGCTCTCAAACACCAATCCGTTTATGATGCAATGGGCTTGTAGCCCTGAGTTCGATGGAGGCAGCCATCCTATCGACTATTATTTCGACCATCTCTATCTGAGCTATGAATGCAAGGTGATGAAGCCCTCACCCGTAATTTTCCAGATGATGCTCGAAGGCCAACAGGCATCACCCGAAGAAACCCTCTTCATCGACGACAGCCCCAAGAACTGCGCAGTAGCCCAATCCCTCGGCATTCACACCCTCTGTCCCCATAACAACGAAGACTGGATTCCGGCTCTCAAGAGCTATCTCAAGATTTAGAATTGTTAGAGAGGCGTAATCAAACTGGCAGAGAGATTACGGCTCGACTGCTTAGAGAATACTGCCCGTTGGCAGCGAGAATGGCGATGGACTTATTTGAGGATAAGTGGCTTTGGACGATGAATAAATTGTACTTATTCGCAGAAAAGTAGTCAACCCTAACATCTTGACGTAAATGACTTATAATAAACGTGTTAGTGACGTTAGGGTATGCTATCAACCCTAACATATCCCTCACATAACCCTAACATCACCTCCCACATATTAAACAGATCGCTTTTGATGGCATTTTGGAAATTTTCTAACAATATCTATAACTTGCTAAAAGGCCTGTTTTTATTCCCAACGAGGGAAAATTTGCGGCATAGTTAGGAAAAAAGTTTTTCTTAGTATAGTAGCAAAAAGTGGGTAATTAGTCAATTGTTGAAAAATGACTACATAATGGACAATTTCGTGTTAAATTCCCCCAATTATTTGCCGAACTACTTGGGTGTAGTCAAAAACTTGCAGGTGAGGGTTATGTTAGGGATTTGTTAGGTTTAAGTTAGGGTTGAAAAATCGCGGAAGCCCAATGTTTATCGGGCTTCCGCGAGATTTATGTTAGGGTTGGAATAAAAACAACTAAACTATTTCCAGACTCCTGATATCGAGTTCTTGAATTCCAGCTTCTCCATTATCGGCTCGGCGTCTCTGCGCTTGATGCAGATAGTGTAGGTCACGCCTTCTGTCAGAGGGCCGACTTCATAACTTAGGTCGTAGGGACATAAGCATTTGCACCCCTGCTCTGTCTCTGATTCGGTGATAGTGATGATGTTGCCATCGACAGAAATACTGGCACCCAACTCACCAGGACAGCAGTTAAAAATTACGTTCTGATGGTTCAAGAAAAGATAACCATTATGAATCACGGAATACTCCACAATCTTCACCCTGCCTTCGTCGCCAGCTCTGGTATTGCCCTTGCAGCCAGAATTGGCAAAGTTCTTCAATGCGACATTCTCAACAGGATTTCCACTCTCATCGCAACAGATAACCGTTGCCATGAACACTAAAGCCAATAACGAAAACAAAACCTTCTTCATCTTTTTTTGAGAGTATAGTTTGTAAAATAGAAGTATTTCGCAGGATTCTGAGCCTTACCATTGAGGCGTATTTCGAAATGCAGATGAGGCGTGGTGGCGCTACCTGTCTGACCTGTGAGGGCTATTAACTGACCCGCCTTGACCTTTTCACCCACCTTAACCAGATTCTTGGAGTTGTGCGAATAATAGGTCTCCAACCCGTTGGCATGTTTTATGCGCACCAGATTACCATATCCGTAATATTTTCCAGAGAAAATCACTTCACCATCGAATGCAGCATATATATTGTCCTTGTCCTTAGTCTTGATATCCACCCCAGAATGAAGCCTGCCACCACGTTTGCCGAATGGACTTATGACTTTTGCACCAGGCAACGGAAAGCACCATTGCTTAGATACTTTCGTGGAGTCAGACGGATAAACGGAACTCGAGCACCCAGCCATCATCATCGTTGTGCTGCAGATGGATAGTATGACTATGAGTATCCTTTGAATTGTCAGCTTCACTATAAGTACCTTATTTGTTGATTCGTACCGAAGTTGGGCTTATTTCTTGCGAGTCCAGGTCTGAGTCTCGTAGAACATGGCGATGTAGCCTCTTACCTTCAGTTTGTCGCCATCGAGCCACATAGAGCATTTGTAGCTCTTGCCGTTCTTGGGGTTATAGATCTTACCACCCTCCCACTTGTTCTTAGATTTGGAAAGGCCAGACAGGATATTAACACCCATCAGCTTACGACTACGGAGCTTCTCATTTGGATTATGCTTATCAGTTGTCTCTGGGCCCTGTGCCAGCCATACAATCTTACCATTCAGCTTGTCGCCCGACTGATAGATTTCCACTTGGGCATCACCAGCCTCAGTATACCACTTACCCAGAACATCCTGAGAATAACCTGCTATCGAAACGAGAGCAAAGGCAATAACAAACAATACTTTTTTCATAATTCCTTTATTTTATCTTGGGTGCAAAGGTAAGGATTATTTTCAAAACAGCAAAGAAAAACCTGCTAAAACTTGCAAAGAAGAGGCGCGACTATTTAAGCCGCACCTCTCCATTTCAGATATTTTATTGTGATTACTCGCTTAATCGCTTACTTCCAAGGGTTGTCGAAAGCAACAGGACCGTTCTCGAGTTTCTGACATACAATCTCGATCTCCTCATAGTGCTGCTGGCCATCTTCCCACTTCTCTACGTAGTGGATACAGTAGCAGTTAGTGCCCTTAAGCTCCTTCATGGCTGCGCCGTCAACAGTGTTCACGAACTTAACTGATACGTTCTTTGGACTTGTTGGGTCGAGCATCCAAGCGATAAGCTCGTTGTTGCCATCGTTCATGGCCTTAACTCGGATTGTTACCTTACCGCCACGGGGGATACCTGAAATCTGACCCTCTTTATCTGTTGCCTGGTCAAACTTATAGTCTACCATCATTACCTCACGCTCTGCAAATCCGTCTATTGCGAGTACTACTGGTGTTACATTTGCTGCCATATCTTGTTTCCTTTCTATTCTTTAATTGTTAAACTTATTTTTTATTTTTTATTTCTTATTTTTTATTTGATCTTTATGCCCAGTCGTTTTCGTATTTAACGTTACCGAACTCAATAGCCTTACAGGTAATAGTGATCTCCTCGAAGTGTCCCATCTTGTCCTCCCACTTCTCCTCGAAATCTACGCAGTAGCCGTTGGTGAACTTGATTGACTTCATCTCCTTGTTGGTCTTTGTCTCCAAGAACTTGATCTCGCCGTTCTTCGGGAGGCTGCGCTCTGTCATCCATGCCAGCAGGTCGGGTGTACCATCGTTCAGGGCTTTTACGCGAACTTGGAGCTTTCCACCGCGTGGGATACCGGCCATCTGGCCTTCTACGTCTGTTGCCTGATCGAACTCATAAGTTACCATCAGTACTTCACGCTCTTTGTAACCATCGATTGTCATTGAAACTGGAGTCTTTGCCATAATTCTTTTCCTTTCTTTAATTTTAAATTGTTATACCTTAATTTATTATTTATCTCTTATTTGAATCTCTCAGATTTGTTTCTGATTGACGATGCAAAGATACGATGATTTTCACTTGATTCCAAGTTTTTTTCTGATTTCTTTGTCAACTACATGCGACATACGCGCCATTTTGCGACAAACCCCACAAATCCCCCAAATCTCTGTCGCGTCAACACCAAAATAAATAATGATTTATTTTAATTTTGGAGCGATAACGCTTGCTAATTTAAATTTTATTCGTACTTTTGCACCCCGATTGGGAATGATTGCAAACTAATAATATAAACAACTAAAATGAAGAAGAAAGCAATTCTAACGTTTCTTACGTTGCTGATGCCATTGTTGGCTAGTGCCCAGTGGCGCGTAGGGGTAACGGCTGGAGCAACCTACAACCACTACAGTATTGACAAGCAATACTGGCTCGACTACCAGTACGAAGGAGCCTGGAGCCCCACCATCGGGGTGACGGGACAGTATGACTTCAACTCGTGGTTTGGCGTGCGGGCCGACCTCTCGTGGACTCAGAAGAACCACCGAGAGTATCGGCGCAGGCTGGAAAATGTGGATTACAAGGTGAAAAACCACTACCTGCTGCTGCCCGTAATGGCCTCGTTCAACTTCGGTGGCCAGAAGCTGCGCGGCTTCTGCAATCTCGGTGTCTATGGCGGTTACTGGCTGAGTAGCCACATTGACGGCGTACTGACTGGATACATGGACGGTATAGTCTATCCTCTTGACACCAAAGTAGAATTCATGAGCGAGCGCGACAAGCGGTGGGACTGCGGTCTGGTAGGCGGTCTCGGTCTGGAGTACCGTTTCGACCCTCACTGGATCATGCAGGCCGAGGCCCGTTGCTATTACAGCACGACGAGCACGGTAAAGGACTATCAGCAGAAGCGCCAGACTCGCTATAACACCACTATCGGCTTGCAGGCCGGCGTGGCCTACTGCTTTTAACCGAGAGTGAGAGAACATGAATTGTAAACAACAAAAAAGAAGAAAACCGACAATGAAGAACAAGATAACAATCCTTGCAGCCGCGCTGCTGCTGATGGCGGTGGCATCGTGCCGCGAAAAGAGTGAAGTCCTTGACAACTACGGATTTAATGACAGATTGGTGTTCCAGAAAGCCGACACAAGCTTTGCCGCCAAGTTCGACATCCTATGGAGTGCGCTCGACCAGAACTATAACTTGTGGGACTATGAAGCCTCACAGGGCGTAGATTGGGACAAGGTGTATGACACCTACTATCCGCGCTTCAAGGCCCTCGACGAGCAGTACACGGTTTCCGACACTGACGTGGAAGCGCTGATGAAAGAAGCCTTCGGCGTACTGCATGACGGGCACCTCGTAGTCCAGATGAGGAATCACAAAACCGGAAAATTCATCACATGTAGCCCCTCCGACCTTCGTAATGCCGACAGACCCGACTTGGAGATAGCTGATAATTTCCAGCCCGACCTGTCATACTACGAGACGACAAATGCCGGAGAAAACAAAGTGACCGAATCGGATAATGTCAACACCAGCTTCAACGACCATTTGGATGATGTCAAGAACGCTATCGAATTGAAGACATTAGACTATAATGAGAAATCACTTGACGGGGGACTCACACCCGTGGATAAAGACCGTCTGGATTCACTAAAGATGTTTAAAAAGACCTTGGACAATCTTGAGGAAATCGCACCCACGCTGGGGACAAAGGGTACTATACAAGCCTTCAACATCCTGATGCTCCACTATAGCTATCTGAATGTGAAAGGGGCTGAGGTATATCCTGCCGATATGGCCGATATGGGGATTAACATCAAGTATGCACTACTGGGCGGCAATGTGCCCTACATCTATATCGACGGCTTCACCCTCACTCCCTATTTGAATGCCATTGAGCAGGAAAAGTTGGATAACCTGCTGGAGGCATCACCCGAACTGAAGAAAAAAGCAGATAAGGTGAAGCAGATTTGGCAGAAGTGGTTCGACAAGATCCAGGAACTGAGCGCTGCCGGCACGATGAAGGGTGTCGTCATCGACGTGCGCAGCAATGGCGGTGGCAATTCCGACGACTACCAGTATCTGTTGGGAGCCCTATTGCCCTCAGGAGGCCACAACCTGATGGATATCCGGCAGAAGAGCGGTCCTGGCCGCTACGACTATGGGCCTATAGTCAGCCAGACGATGAAGACCTATAAGGACAACCATGTCGTAGTGAAGGAACCCATCACAGTACTTGCTAACTGCAAGTCGGTCAGCATGGCAGAGATTACCTGTCTGGGATGCCAGTTGCTCGACAACGGCAAGGTAGTAGGCACCAGGACCTGGGGCGGCATGTGCGGCCTCATCGACGGACCGGAAGAATATACGCAGACCTACTCCAGCGGACTGGGTGTTCAAAATGAGACGGCGGTATGGGCCTACATCCCCATGCTCTGCGCCTTCCCCCACGGCAAGGTGCTCGACGGCATTGGCATTACCCCCGACATGGAGGTAACCTTAGACAGCGATGCCTGGAAAGAGGGGCGCGGCCCTGACAGTCAGCTCGACCGTGCCCTGCAATACATTCGCACGGGCAATTAATAACCAATGACCTGCAGAGTTATAACCAGGCTTAAAGCACTACTTTGATAATGGTAGCAGGATAGAGAATTTCTTTAAGGACAAACCCACGAACTTCAATCTGCAGGTTGGAGTCCGCTGGAATATCTTAAAATGATTGCGTATGAAAAAGATGATATTACTATTTGCAGCAGCAATTTATAGCAGTATGTTTATTGCCTGTTCAAACAGCGATGATGAGACATCTGCAGTCAACTCTGAAAAGACTCTTTATGCCATCATCAAGCCAGAGGGAGCGCAACTGATTGACATTATTCCAAGCGACTATGTTATGACCCTCGACAATATCATCGCTGTGAACCCAGAAACGGGTGAGTTCAAATTAAAGGATACTGAGCGGATTGACTCTAAAGCCTATCCTATACCTACGCAGTATGTAATACAGTTCTATTCTGAAGGGATTTTCCTTTTCGAGGCAAAACTAAATAGTGCTATCTCCAGCTACCTTCCCAAAGGACTGACTTTCTGCCACTTCCTGTCAGACAACAAAGGGCTGGCAAGATATGACCTTGGTGCAACTCGTATTTTAAACGCAGATGGAAATGTAATAGAGGGAGATATTACAGAGCAGCAGGAAATAGGTATACAGCGCATGTATCAGATATTGCAAAAAGCAGGCAAAATCAACTATAACATCGAATACGATTTCCAATACTAAAAAGTATACAAAGATGAAGAGGAAAAGTCTATTGTGGATAAGTGCCCTTCTGCTGATGTTGACAGGATGCAGCAGCGATGATGGTGATATTTTTCCAAAAGAATGCAAGTATACCTCAACGAACATTCGTCCATCAAAAGACGATGAAGTTGTTAGCAACCAAGGCTCTTGGACAATAACAACCTATGCAAATATGATAATGAAGGCGGAGTTTAACTCGGAGTCTCCGTCATCAGCAGAATTGTTCTTCAAGGACAATCTTCCGTTAACGACTGACAATGCTCTTATTTTCAGGCATTCATTGAAGAATGCACAAACGAATTATATAGAATATGCTCAGTTATATAAGGGAATGGAGGTCTATCGCTGCGGATATATTTGCAATTATGATCAGAACGATGTACTGAAAAACATAGAAGGAGCATTTGTGCCTATAGACAATTTGGATATCAATCCAAAAATATCTCAGGATAATGCAAAGCATATCATTGCGAATTATCTTCATCTTGATAACACTGATATATCTGTACAACTTCAGATAACGCCGTTTTATTATAAAGGCAAAATTGATGTTCGATTAACTTATAGGTACGACAACTGGTATGGGTGTTGGGCGCATTACGAATGTTTTGTTGATGCTCATTCAGGTGAAATGCTATGTTCAGACTTTCCCTCAAATGAGAATAAAGACGTTTATCAGATTGTTGGAGAATGGATGGCAAGCCATCACTCTAAAAACCCTAATTCTGCTGATACAGCAGATATGTGGGATTTCAGTTTCAATGCCGATGGCACTGGCAGTTGGCCATTAGCCACAAGATCTTTCAAATACAAAATCGAAGGGAATCGTATCACTTTACAGCTTATGAACACGGAAGCCTATTATGGGCAGACGGAATTTATATTTGACATCGTGAGCCATTCGGCAGACAGAATGGAATGGGATGAGATTCCTAATGAAAACTGGGGCAATTATGGCCTGTACCTGATGTTTTACCGCAAAGATAAATAATGAAAAATATGAGAAAGTATGTTTTTTTAATTGCAGCCGTAGTGCTGAGTAGTGCAATGACATCGTGCTCCTCGTCAGAAGAGATATCAGGAGATCCTGACGAGCCGAAGAGAGTGGTATATATGTTGGAGGATCCCCAGCCGATACAACTGACGGAGGCACAGAGGGTGTTTGCCAACGACAACAACCAGTTTACTTTGAACTTCCTGAAGACTGTTAATGATGTGGACAAGAGCGGCAAGAGTTTTATCTTCTCACCGCTGAGCATCACCTATGTATTAGGTATGGTGAACGATGCTGCCACAGGAGAGACAGAAAAGGAACTTGAGCAGACCCTAGGCTTCCACGAGGGAGGCATCAAGGCTGTAAACGAATACTGCAAGAAACTGATAGACGGTCTGCCGAAGGTGGATGAAAGAGTGAAGCTGAACATCGCCAACGCTATCTTCTTAAATAAAAATTATACCCTGAAGTCACAATTCGGACAAGATATGCAGACCTATTACGATGCAAAGGCCGAGGCGCTCGACTTCTCATCCCCACAGACCCTAAGCCTCATCAACAGCTGGTGCAGCGACAAGACCAACGGCATGATTCCTACCATCCTCGACGAGGTGAATCCTAACATGATGTCGTATCTGCTCAATGCCATCTATTTCAAGGCAGACTGGGCCTCGAAATTCGACCAGAATAATACCAGGGAAGAGACCTTCGCCAAAGAAAACGGCTCCACCGAACTGCCCATGATGCACCAGAACGTGCTGATACAATATCTGAATAATGATATCTTCTCTGCCGTCAAGATACCATACGGCTCTGGCTTGTGGAACATGATGGTGCTACTGCCTGAGGAGGGAAAGACCACTGATGATGTCATAAACCACTTTGCTACATGTGGCCTTTCTGGTGTAGAAGGTCTAATCTGCCAAATTACGGAGGATAATATAGCTACGATGAAGAAGAACTACTTCAGTCCCTATGAGGTAGATCTCAAACTGCCACGCTTTGAGACAAGTTCGGATACAGACAAACTTGGCATAGAAGGTGGTCTCGTAGGGCTGATGAAGAACATGGGCATCAACTTGGCCTTTGATTCATACTTTGCTGAGATACCGAATATGTGTGAAGTGCCTGTCTATATTGCAATGATGAGACAAAAGGCAAAGATCAAGGTAAATGAAGAAGGATCAGAAGCGGCTGCTGTTACTGTGGCAGGAATGATAGAGATGTCAGCAATGCCTATGGAATATCCCAAAGCCACATTCCATGCCAACCGCCCCTTTGTCTACGTTATTCAAGAAGCTTCTTCCGGCGTTATTCTCTTTGTAGGGAAATTCACAGGAGCATAGCTTTTTGCTCCGGTGGATTTATTCTACTCATAATCGTCGATAACTGAGTTCATCATGTCCATCATGGGTTTGGCGGCACGGAACATCGGTTCGATGGCATCGAGCCAGCCGTCGCCCTGATAGAAATCGTCGGCTACCTGATGCCAGCAGCAATAATCTTTCTGGCGCAGATACTCCACATATTCCCAATCGCGAGGGAAGCCCGCAGGGCAGGTCTTCAGCCGTTCAAGTCCGAAACCCTGTGGCTGATCCCAGCTCGCAACATCTGTCGGAGCCTTGAAACTGCTGGCCACAGGACTGCCGAAATACTTCAGGAACTCAGGACTGCGCACACAGCGGAGCCACTCGTCGGTATTGGCCATTATCTCATTACGACAAGAGGTCAGGATGTTGGTAGGCAACCAATAGTTACCACAAGCCACCATACAGTGACCAGGCTCCAAGTGAATGTAATATCCACCATGAAGCGCCTTCTTGCCATGAGCTGCTATATAGGCTCCTAAATGGTTCTTATAGGGCGACTTGTCGTTAGAGAAACGAGTGTCGCGATAGAATCGATACGTGCAGTCCTTTACTTTCAGATGGGCTATCGAGGCATCAAAAGTTGCGATGCGCTCCAATGCCTGTTGAACACCCTGTTCGAAATCAGCCCTGATGGCCTCATATTCCTTTTTATGCTCCTGAAACCACTCGCGGTTGTTGTTCGCCATCAGCTGGCGCAGGAACGTCAATATCCTTTTTGCATCCATAATTGTGGCAAAGTTACGAATTATAATCGTATATTCCAAATTTATGTGCAAAAATTTGGAGGTTAGAGAATATGTTTGTACCTTTGCTTCCAAATTACGTAAACCTGATGAAAATGAAGATGAAATCTTTCCTTTGCATGATGGCCCTTATGATGAGTTGTCATGCGGTTTTGGCTCAGAAGAGTATTGTGATTCTCTACGAGAACGATGTACATTGCGGCATCGACGGATATACAAAGATGGCAGGTCTTCGCGATGCCATCAATAGTACTGATACTGCTTACGCTGCTGCTGTGTGTGTGGGCGACTTCCTTCAGGGAAACACCACAGGAGCAATCTCTAAGGGACAGTATATCGCTGATATCATGCGCCATATGGACTATCACGCCATTACCTTAGGCAATCATGAGTTCGACTATGGTGTGCCTCGCTTGAAGGAGCTGTTAGAGCAGGTTGGTACACCAGTGGCTTGTGCCAACTTCTTCGAAGCAGGCGAGCCTCAGCCTGTCTATGCGCCATACGTTATCCATCAGTATGGTGATAAGAAGGTTGCCTATGTGGGAGCTGTCACCCCAGAGACGATGATTCTCGAGGGCTATTCATTCTACGACACCAACGGCATCCTGCTCTATGATCTGAAGCCGAAGACTTTCTATCAGCTGATTCAGCAGGCCGTAGATGATGCCCGTAAAGAGGGAGCCGACTATGTGGTTCTTCTGTCGCATGTTGGTGAGACTCCTCAGTCGATGGGATTCAGTTCGCATCGCCTTGTAAACAATACCAGGGGCATTGATATCGTGCTCGACGGACATTCACATGAGATATTCGAGAGTGCTAAGGCTACCAATCTTGATGGAAAGGAGATTATCGTAACTCAGACAGGCACTCAGTTTGCCAATGTCGGCAAGCTCCTTATCACTCCTGACGGACGATTCATCACCAAACTAATTAAGAGTACTGAAATCCCATACGAGAACGCAAAGATTACAGCCACTACAGACAGTATCCGTAAGATGGTGAAGGCCGTCACCTCGAAAGTGGTGGCTCATAGCGACTACCAGCTTGTGGTTAGCAATAAGGATGGTCAGTGGGTAGTAAGAGGTCAGGAGACGAATGCCGGTGACCTGGTAGCTGATTCATATCGTCACGCTCTGAAGGCTGATATCGGCTTTGAGAATGGTGGTGGTATCCGTAATGATATCAATGCTGGCGATATCACATACGGAGATATCATCGGCATGCTGCCATACGATAACACCCTGCGCCGTATCTCTGTTACAGGAGAACAACTCCAGCAGATGCTCACTCGTTGTACATCCCTCGTACCTGTGCTCGACGGTAACTTCCCTCAGTGCTCAGGTCTGCGATTCACCCTGCACAGCAAGAGCCATAGGGTAAGCGATATTGAGATTCTTCAGGAGAACGGCAAATATGCGCCAATCAATCTGAAGCGTACCTATAGTGTGGCTCTCACGAACTATAATCATGAGGGTGGCGGATTCTTTGATAGCTTTAAGAAGTGTCCTGTGCTCTTTGAGAGTTCAATACGCTATTACGAGGCTTTGGCCGATTATCTGGGCAATGTCCTTGGAGGTAACACGGGCAAGAAATACGCTAAGCCACAAGGACGCATCAAGATTGTAGAAGACTAAGAATCAGTTATCTTTCAAGATCTGATATAGCCTGTCCATGTCGACGTGTTTACGTACATGGGCAGCTAACTTGTCGTATTGTTCTTCCTTGAAGGCCTGATAGTCGAAGGGCTTGTTGGCATTTGCTATCTTATCCGCAAAGGGTTGCAAGAGGAATTCTACGAATGAGGCGTTGTCGAGGATGCCATGAAGATAGGTTCCCATACATTTGCTATCAACGAGATATCCATCTTCACGTCCATCACTAAGATGTAATAGCGGTGAGGGTTTAGCATCGCCAAAAGGACGAGTCTCGCCCATATGGATCTCATATCCGCTACCATATTCGCAAGTAACCTGACGGGTAACTTTCTCACCACTCATTGTGGTGGTTATAGGCAATAGGCCAAGTCCAGGAAGACGTTCGATGTCTCCTTCAACATGATCAGGGTCACACACCTCGACACCCATCATCTGATAGCCTCCGCAGATACCCAGCACAGAGGCTCCATTACGATGAGCCTTTATGATAGCTTGGGCACATCCGTTACGACGCAATTCATAAAGGTCGTGGAGAGTGGATTTGGTACCAGGAAGGATGATAATGTCTGCTTTGCTGATATCATCGACGTTGTTGGTATAGAAGAGATGTATGCGAGGGTCTTGCTCGAGGGAATCGAAGTCGGTATAATTTGAGAGATGTTGCAGCATGATGACAGCTATATTTATCTTTCCCTGTTGCATGATGAACGACTTCTGAGCCAACGCCACAGAGTCTTCCTCTTCGATATGGATATCTTTATAATATGGTATGACACCAAGAACAGGTATGCCACATATATCCTCAAGCATCTTCCGACCTTCATCGAAGAGTCGCATATCGCCTCGGAACTTGTTAATGATAATACCATTGATGAGTTTTCTGTCTTCAGGGGTCTGGAGTGCGATGCTGCCATATACGGAAGCGAAGACTCCACCTCTGTCTATATCGCCCACAAGGATTACATCAGCCTTAGCATGACGAGCCATAGGAAGATTCACGAGGTCGGTATCTCTGAGGTTTATCTCTGAGATACTTCCTGCACCTTCCATTACTATGGGGTTGTAGCGAGTGTTAAGCCTATCAAAAGCCCTGCATACTTCTGAGCGGAAATCAATGTCGGAAGTACCACGTCGCCAATAGTCATAGGCATTCTTATTGCCGATGGGTTTGCCGTTGAGGATGACTTGTGAGGTATGGTCGCTTTGGGGCTTCAGGAGTAGGGGATTCATGTCAGTATGACAAGGGATGCCAGCTGCTTCTGCCTGTACAGCCTGAGCACGACCAATCTCCAGACCTTCAGGAGTGGCGTAGGAGTTGAGGGCCATGTTCTGTGCCTTAAAGGGTGCAGGATGATATCCGTCTTGCAGGAAGATACGACAGAAAGCAGCAGCAACGATGCTTTTTCCTACATCACTGCCCGTTCCGGCAAACATCACGGGGTGCAATTTCTCACTCATCATCCTTCACTATTATAAGTCTCTGCCAGGTTTTAGTTGTGCAGCATCATCGAAACAGAGGATAGCGTTACACAGAGTAGCTGCGAGATTAGATCCTCCTTTTCGTCCCTCAACGATAATCTTAGGAATATCCTTAAACGGCTTAACCATGTGTTTCGACTCCTTGACATGAACGAATCCCACAGGGGCAGCGATGATACCTGCAGGATGAGCCTTACCCTTACGGATCAGGTCGCAGAGTTCCATCAGTGCTGTTGGGGCATTGCCAAAGGCAAAGAGGGCATCGGGGTGCTCCTCAACAGCAAGTCGGATGCCAGCCTGGGTGCGAGTGATGTCAAGTGTTGATGCCATCTCTGCCACACGAGGGTCGCTGAGATAGCACTTTGCTTCGACACCAAGACGCTGGAGTGCTCCCTTACGGATTCCGCTTGTTACCATCGTAACATCTGTGATGATGGTCTTCAGTGAGCCGTTTTTTACCTTGTGATAAAGAGTCTCAACAGCACCTTCGTCTGTATATAGGATATTCTCCATATCGAAGTCGGCAGTGGTATGTATGGCATGCAACAAGGCCCACTTATGATCAAGAGGCCAGTCTTTTCGCTTTAGCTCTCCTTCGATAGTACGGAAAGATTCAATCATAATCTGCTGACCAGGCTTCTCACCTCTCACCTCTGACCTCTCTCCTCTAAAATATCCGCGAGGGGTGATAAATTTACCATCGCAGATATACGACTGCGAGTTACCGATGATAATGACAGTAAACATATCGATATTCTCTGGGTCAAAGGCTCCAAGGTTTGTTACCTTAATATCCTGTTCCTCTCGTCCAGCCTGACGAACATAACCCACAGGAGTATCTTCAGAGCGATATTTCAGGAATAACTCTTGAAGTCGGTATAATTGCCAATATCTGCCATGTGACTTGGGGTTATATATAGCCGTTACGAAATCACCTTCAGCAGCGGCATTGATACGTCGTTCTATCACCTCCCAAGGAGTCATAAGGTCGCTTAAGGAGATGATGCACATGTCGTGGCCTATTGGAGCACCTAAGAGCGAAGCTGCCTTCTGGAATGCAGAGATACCAGGTAATGCTTCCACTTCGATATCTGACAGGCTCTCACGTTTCATCTCGTAGATCAATGGAGCCATGCCGTAGATGCCGGCATCACCAGAGGAGATGACAACGACTGTCTTTCCTTGTTTCGCCATATCGAAGGCTTGATCAGCACGTTCGCGCTCTTTCTTCATGCCCGTATCAATGCACTCGCAACCTTCTTTCACATAAGGCTCGATAAACTGGAAGTAATACTTATATCCCACGATGACATCTGCCTCGCTTACTGCTTGAAGTACAGCAGGGGTAATATCCTCCTTGCTGCCAGGTCCTATGCCTGCTATGATAATCTTTCCCATATCTGTTGCAAAGTTACGAAAAATTCCGTTAGAAGAAGAAAAAAGGAGGCATTATCTCACGACAGTCCTCCAATTTGACCTATATAATAATACACGTATGGTTTTTAATATTTCAACTTTACCTTTAATCCTATGACAAGCATTCGCCCAGGTGAATACAGGGCATACTTACGATTAGCGGAATCAATGCGGTTATCTACCTTATCAAAGATATTATCTACTCCGATGCTTGGCTGCAGGAAGGCCCACCTCAGACAGTCTATACTATGGGTGGTATGCAGGTTCCAGACACCAAAGCCAGGAGCGTCTTCATAGGTTCCTGTATAATAGGTCTTAGACTGCAGGCGTCCGTTGAGGTTGACGTTCAGTCCGTATTTGCCCCATGAATGATGATAATTGGCAGCGATTGTGGCAGCATTACGGATACTACGTTCAAGTAAGCTCCACTCCTCACCACTTTTGCTTCTGGCATAGGTATATACATAATTAGCAGACAGATTTAAACCCTCAAAAAGGTTTGCTGAGAGATTTATCTGCATACCCTTTACATCTCCCTTATCGCTATTCTGATATAGGGCATAGCTCACCATCTTGTCTGCCTGATCCTGTGTCATCTCAGGAAACTCTGCCATCAGCATCTTTCTGCTTGCGTCATCTATGCTTACATTCTGTTTTACAACCATATCGTTGATACGGTTTATGAAACCAGTAACGCTTAAGGCTATTGTCTGAGTGCGATATTCTGCATTCAGGGCAAAGTAATGGCTTTTCTCTGGCGAGAGGTTCTTATTGCCGAAGCTTATCTGTGCCTTTCCTCTGTTCACAGAGAAGTAGTGATAGTATAGCTCATCGAGTCCTGGTGCCCTGAAACCAGCAGAATAGGTGGCACGAAGTCGGAAATTGCCTGGGGCATACATCAGTGTGGCCTTTGGCGTAAGATGTTGATCGAAGGTCTCATGATGTGTCAGCCGAAGTCCCATAGTGGCTGTGAAGTCCTTAAGAAACTTTATCTCATGCTGGGCGTATGCCGCAAGGGTATATACATTTTGGTCGATATTGCCAGAAGACGCTGTGAGATAGTCCTTACGCCAGTCGGCACCAAAGATGGTTGTAGAGTTCTTGCTGAGACCAAGAATGGCTTTCAGCTCTCCTTCCATCGAACGTTGTTTCTTTGACTGTACGTAGTCGCCAATATGATATGTCTTTGTCTCTACGTCGTATTCCTTTCCATAACGGAAACGGTCTACTGTAAAGTCTGCCTGCAAAGAATTCTTGGCAGTAAACTTATAGATACCACCAATATTCCATCTCAGACCTTTATATCGCATCTCATAGTCGGTACCGCCAGTGATGTCTGTACGAGTCTCAGGGCGATCTGTAATCTTATATGAATAGTCTAAGCCCGCATTCAGTGCCAAGTGTTCATTTGGGGCATAGGTAAATTTCTGTCCGAAGATATTTGAACGATAGCCAGTGAAGAATGGGGCTATAGTCTTCTGGGTCTCTGTGTCAGAGTCCTTTATATATTCCAGATCAGTTGTCTGATAACTGTCTGCACGATCGTGTGTAAACGATGTATATGAGCCGAATCCATTCTTAAAGAAATCCAGGCTAACGGCTTCTGTCAGTACACCATGTCCAGAAATATGAGTATCATTGGTGACGCTGATAAGATTCTGTGTGGGTTGGTCTGTAATGATGTTGATAACGCCGGCGATGGCATCAGAGCCATAGAGCGATGAGGCTGCGCCGTCGAGAACCTCAATACGCTTTACTCTCGACATGTTAATGCGATTCAGGTCGACATTATTCGAGATGTCGCCTGAGAGTTTCTGACCATTGATTAGAATAAGGATATATTTGTTGCCCAGTCCGTTAAGGCGCAGAAAGGTTCCCATAGAGTTGGGAGCCATAGATACCTGAGGCATCATACGAGTCAGGGCGGCATCGAAAGTGCTGATGCCTTGTTCACGAATCTCCTGGGCTGAGAGCACATGAACGGGGGTAGCAGTAGATTTCAGACGCTGGTGATGGCCAGAACCTGTCACTACCACGGGATTGAGGTTATAAGAACGCTTTACAACAGAAGTGTCCTTACGCTCCATCTTATGGATTTGGGAGAAAGCGGCACTCCCCGAAAGGAGCGCCACTATTAATACGAATAGTTTTTTATTTGTCATTAATAAGAGAGTTTATTCTTCTGGATACATAGAGTGGTAAGCATCCTCCAGGAATTCAGCATTTTTGGTGTGGTTGATCCAAACTTGCAGGATACCAGGAAGCTCCAGCAGACCCTGTGGGTGGTTGCCTGAAAGAGGTACAGATGCTGTGTAACCCTTGTGATTGAAGAACTCAAACCAGCTGTTGTCTTCGCTCTCCTCATCTGTTGGATCCCAGTACTCAGAACCTTCACCAGCCATATCGTTGTGAGCGTGGTCACCTGCGATAGACATAAGGGCATGGAGGAATACCTTACCTTCATTTTTGCCCTTTTCCTGCATACGAGCCAGTACATCCTGCTTGTAGTTATATGGCATATCAACGGTACCTACAAAGTAGCTTTTGTTATATTCCTGTAACGCCTCTTCCAACTGTGTGTAGCGAACGTTTGCCTTAAAGGTGTCGTAGTTGTCGGGGTTACCGTGACCCATAAAGGCAACAACACCCTGTGAAGCCTCAGAAGCGTAGAGCTTATTCAGCTCTGCGGCAACAGCAGGAACGTCCACGTCAGGATCGCTCAGCAGAGGCATACCAAAGAATATGGCTTCATCCTCTGCCAACTTTGCCAGATAGGCATCGTCGAGGTGAGCTTCGCCAATATAACCATTGTTCATGAACTTCTTTACTGATGCTACAACAGCAGCAAATTCCTCACCTGGGATTACCTGAAGTGACTGTACATAGATCTTGCTATACTTTGCAGCACCGATGGCATGCAACAGATAGCGGGGCTCGTAGTAGTCGCGTTTTACCAGAGTACCATTGTCGTCATAGTTCTCACCAACACTGGCACGGTTGATACAGATGTCACTTGAGAAACAAACATAGACATCGGCATTTGGGAAAGCAGCCTCATAGGCAGCCTTCGTCTTGTCAAAAGCCAGGAAGGCATTGTTCCATGTAGAACCGAAAGCAACCAGCAGAACGGCAACGTTCTTACCAGACTTAGCTTTCTGCTCAGCAACCATCTTGTCGTTAACAGAGAACTCTGAGATGATGTTCTCAACAGTTTCATTTTTTTTGTCGT
>Ga0256407_10003132_pt1 | contig 30025 bp, 45 predicted proteins | sample RumenRJG_04DNA_FD_193489 | JGI IMG/M metagenome (GOLD analysis project Ga0256407, IMG submission 193489) | Bovine rumen microbial communities from Lethbridge, Alberta, Canada - RJG_04 | ecosystem: Host-associated > Mammals > Digestive system > Stomach > Rumen | place: Canada: Alberta...
TCGCCCGTGACTGTCCTTACGAGGTCAACTTCTGCCCCGTAGTCCATGCGGACTATAAGCACCGCTTTGGTGTTAGGTGCTACCCTTAAAGCAAGCCACTCGCCCGTGACTGTCTTGACCTTATATTTAGAATAAACAGGTGTAGGCTTTACGGGTTCGGGAATCGGAAGCGGTTCGGGTGTCGGTTCTGCCTCTTTCGGCTCGATGCTTGAGTAGTCAGGGTGTACTATTCCGTAGATGCTCGTTGAGTTGACGGAATAGGTGCATCTTGACACTGCGTTGTTCTTGTTGCCCTCAATCGTGTGGTACTTGCCGTTCTCGACCTTTTCAATAATGCCAACGTGCGTACATTTGGCGTTAAAGAAGATTACATCGCCTGCCTGACCTTTTGTCTTGGCAACACTCCCGAATCTCGTTTTAAGGTAAGACCAAAGGAACGGACACCCAGCTGCACAATTATCGGCAGGCTTGGGGAATTTAAGCCAAGACCTCACCTTGTCAGGACTACCGAGAATGTTATCGGGTTCGAGAATCATAACAAAAAGCCAACAAATGAATATCGCACACCACGGGACATTCTGCTTTTTGCCGTTGAACCACGGATAAGGCCCGTTCTTTGACTTCGGTGTGTCGAAATACTGTGCGTACTTATTGTGATTATTCCCGGTCTCTTTGTAACCAACCTGCCTTTGAGCAAGTTTGACAAATTCCTCGGTAAGCATATCACTCACCGCCTATCTTCTTCTGGTACTTAACAGAGCTGATACCGAGCAGAGCACAACCGCAAGTAATGACCGCAGTAAGGCTTGCACCGATCTGCTCTGTATAAGGCCAACCCCAAATCATAGCGAGTGTGAGGTAAAGTGTTGTAAGTGCAGGCAATACGACTGTAAATACCCACTTCAGAATGTCATAAGTCTTGTTACTCATTGTGTTTCTCCTTTACTTGTTTAGAATGAAATCATTAAGGTCTTCTGATACTTTTTTTAAAGCCTCGGTATCAGAAACACCGAGGCTTAAATTGAGCAAGGCTTGTAAAGTACGCAAGATGACCTTGTTGGTCTTTTCGAGTTCGGTGAAGTGGTCATCGCCCTCGCCTATCCTCTTTTTCAGTTCTTCTATTTCCTCTTTACGGCTCTTGTTTTCTTCTTCAAGAGCCTTAATGCGGTTGTTCTGCTCCACTTCGGGTGCTTTCAATCGCATTACTATCTTGACGATAATGCCGACTATCGTGGCTATACCTGCACAAACTCCCGCAATCGTACCGATAAAAGCCGCCAACTCGGCAGGTGTGAAAGATATTACGTTATTCATATCACTCACCGCCTTTATACTGTAACCAAAACACGATAGGTTCTGTCGTTTGTGTCAGGTATCGTTATCTCAAATCTGTTGTGTGCGGTACTCCAAACGCAAGTGTAGGAATTGCCGTTTGTATCAACACACTTTATATCAGGGTTAAGCATATTCATTTTGATAGGCTGTATTCCGTCAATAACGTCTGTGAGATAACTGTCAGTAATGCGAACATCAGATACATAAATTCGCAAACCTGATACTGAAACGGTTGCCGTAAAGCGATTTGAGGCAAACAGGTTTTCAAAGGTTGGTGTTCCGCTTGTCATTTTTACTGCAAATCGCTGGCTTTTAGGTTCTACATCAAAATTAGGCTTTGTAATCTGATAACCCATAATGCCTTTCTTGATAAGGTAATTCCAGAACGACACATCTCCGCTTACTGCGGCTAAAAGAGGTACGTTCTTCTGCTTTGCATAAGCGATAGCCGTAGCACTGTTATCAATAACAGATGTAACTCCGTCTGCCCAAATGGATAAGAACGCATTACCCCACTCAACACACTTATCTACCTGTGCCGTTGTTATTGCCTGTCCCTCGGGTGCAACAAAGTTTACTGCGATTCCGTCTGCGTCGTGGTTTTCACGGATAATGTCAATGATTGAAGCTTGAACCGCATTAAGTATGGTTCTGCTCTCCATTCCGTAATATCTGATTTTTTCAAGTGCTTTAGCCACTACGCTTGCGGTATTTGTTGCCCTTATTGTCAGGAAACAAATCTTGCCTTTATCCTTACAAATGCGGATAAAATCATCAACGTCTGCGACAGGACAATAACCGCCATACCTTTGCGGATTGTCTGCATAGAACTTTGAGCGACATTCTGCGTAAGTCATTTCAACTATTTTTGTATTGTTGTTTGCGTCATAGTTGACAATCCTGCCGTTCTCGTCAAAAGTAAAGCCAGGATCGTGACACATAATCAACTCTCCGTCCGATGTGATTTCTACATCGCCTTTGAGGACGTTAAAACCCATATCAGATGCAAAGAGCCAATGAACTGCCGTGTTGATCTTGTCAACCCAAATAGCTGAATAAGCGATACGCAAAAACTCGTTCTGAAATCTTGACCACCACGGCAACTCGCTTATTTTTGTTCTTGCAACCTTATCAATAGCGGTAAGTGTTGAAGCCTCGGGAGGCATATAAGGTGTGGGTGTTGTACCCTCTTCAATCTGAATGTTCTTAACTTCCCAAACATTAGGACCACCTGACGCATAAGGAAACCAAAACTCTGTTACGTCCTTGCCCTCGTCACTTACCAAAGTGAACTGCGTGAATGACGTTGTTGAGTTTGGCATATAGGTTGAGAAGTACGTTCCGTCTGAATACTTGAAACGAATTATCAAGCCGTTGCCCGTTGTGGTCGCTCCTGATTTCTTCCTTGCGACCACCTGTGCTACATAACGCTTGCCCTCTGCAAAAACACCTGTTAAGTGTCCCGCATTATTAAAATCGCTTGCAGCTCCCTCAAAAACGCCGTTTGAGCAAGTAATGCCTGTTGCCTCTTCAAGAAAAGAGGAATCGAAGATATTTTTTGAAGTTTCGCCCTCGCTTATATCATTAAGCAAGGTTGTGTTTGCCGCTACCTGATTGTTTACTGTTCCGACAGTATTGCTCAAAGTCTGCAAGTCGCTTGCACTTGCCTTACCGCTTACCGCATTTGAAACTTCTTCAAGTGCCGTTTTGGTAGCATACTTCTCGTCAGACTGCTCTTTTGTATAAGCGTCAACGCTCGGAATGTTCTCAATCTTGGTATTTACTTCATCAATAGCGTCCTGCACGTTAGTTGCTTCAAGACCGCTTTCCGTGTTGTCGTACGATACATCTTCTGCATCCGAACTTTGAGATCTGGAATTAATTTCATTTATAGCGCCAATTATGGTTTTATCTGTACTATCAAGGCCAGAATACTCCTGTATTTCATTGACCTCTTTACCTATATCTTCTATGGCTACTTTCTTCGTAACGCCGTCTTGTACAACAGGCACCTCATCAATAGCGCCTGCTGATATAGCCTTAGGTAATTTAGAAATCGGGATTTTAGCCATAATCTTTTCTCCTATTAAAGGCCGCGCCATCTATTACAGGATGCCGCGGTCTTCATCTTTAGACAATAAATTCATACAATCGAAGATTGTTCTTCTGAAGTGTTCATAATTCAAATAACGAAGCATATTAACCTTATGGCAAAGAACCAGGTAATTAATAGTTTGCTGCTCCTCTGGAATACCATTTAATTCAATTATAATAGTATCCAAATAAGCCTTCCATTCTCCACCTTTTTCATATTCACACAACAAGCCATAAAGTTTATTTTTTAATTTATTTGTATATCCTTCTCTTACTTCTTTAATTGCCATCTTATTGCTTTGCCAAACGCGTGTAATCAAATGGCTTTTTATTAACTGAACGATAATAAAAACCTTCGAGTTCTTTCGCGTGGGCTTGCTCTGCTACGAGCATCTTATTAAATTTATCAATTAAATTTGCCTGCGAAAAATCTCTTTCTGAATACAGCGGTTTAACATTCTCCCAAGTAAGGATATTTCTATTTAACCACTCACACTTCATATAAGTAGCTAAAATCTGTACTTCGTCATTTGTGAGGTCTTCAACAAAACCATCTTCGTCATATTCCAAGGATACCCTCGGAAACTTAAAACGCGCGATGGCCGGTTGGAGTAAAGAAAACAAATCTCGTGTTATGTCTTCTTCGTCCCAACCTTCCCATTCGTCGTCTAAAATCTTACTTAAAAAACTGGAATATACCACGTCAAAGGGGGTCATATCATCCCTCCTTATTCTGTCTAGCCAACTGAATTCCTTTAATTATATCTTTATTACAAAGCTTCTTGAGAACTTCACTCTTATCAAAATCTGCAATCTTATTTTCAATCGCATAATCTGCAAGGTCAATAATCTGTTCACGAGGAAGCTTTTTGACTTCTTCTTTAAATTTATCAAGAGAGTACAATTTCATGTACTTATGCTTATCCATATCTGAAAGAATGATAACATTAACCGGTTCTGTTGCATCTTCCGGTTCGATACCATACTTTTTCTTTGTCTCCATATCATCGATATAGAGCGCGCCAGAGTCAATCATACGCTTAAAACCTGGAGTGTAGAGCAACTGCTCAAAAACCTCCTCTTCAACGGCGCGTGTGCTGCCCTTTGCGGGCCATGACATACGGAAAGGGATAGAAGGTTGAAAAACACTAACTTCCCCAATAGTTGTACTTGTAATCTTAACTTTTGCCATAACAAAAAATCTCCTTTAATCTCCAAAAATTTAAAAAAGGCGGGGAGGGGAACCTCCCTCTCCCCGCAGGTTAATTATCACATATTCTCGTAAGGATTGTAGTAAGTCTGGTCGATACCGTAGTTCTTGTAAATACCCCAGTTGTAGTAAGTAAGAATAGCAGTACCAATCTTCTTCTCAGCGTAGAACTCCATAGAACCATCGCGGTTCTCGTAGTCTCTCATAATTGTAGGTCCTTCAAGAACTACCTTAACTACCTTTTCCTGTCCACCAGGAAGAACGTAAGCAAGCTGAGGGTCTACATAAGTCTTATCGTTGTTCTCATCTACGACAGAAGAAGGAATCTGAACGATAGGAGCGCCGCGGAAGATATTGATATATCCAGTTCTGTGAATAGCCTCAATATCATCAGGTGAGTAAACACCCTGAATAGCATTTGCAGTAGCGCCAGAACCATAAGAAGAAATCGGAACGATAGCGTCTGCGCCCATAGCAGCAACGAACTCACCAGGAGCGAAGATAACCGGATTACCATAAGAACGTACTACGTTCATAAGTTCAACCATCTTATCAGACTGGAATCCATCGGTAGACTTACGGTTAGCAGGAGGTACGTTAACTACATCGAATGCAGCACGGAGAGCCTGAGTTACCTTAATATAAACTGCATCCTGAAGAGCAGTATTAACAACGTCCATAACGTCAGCGAGAGATTCTGCGCCATCCATAAGACGAGCAAGGTCAATAGTAGCACCGATAGCTACATTCTCACCACCGAGTTCGAAAGTTGTTGCATCAAGACGGAATGTCTCGTATACACCGTTAATACCAGCGTATGTAAGGAACTTCTTAGCACGCATCTTACCAGTCTTCTGCTTGAAGATGGCCTTTTCACCGAGACCTACTACCTGTACTTCTGCGAAAGGAGAAAGTGCAGCGATAGTATTCTTAGGCATAATCTTGTCTACTGTCTCAACGAAAATATCATAAATGTCATAACGGTTCTTCATGAACTGACTATAAGTAGAAGCCAATTCCTTAAGACCATCTCTGAAAGCGGCATTAACATCATAGTCAGCAGCGCTCTCACCCTGCGCAGTGAAATTTGCAGGAACTGTGCCCTTAGCAGCGTAAAGGGCTAACTGTTTTAACTCTTGAATAGTCATAATAGCATTAACCCCCTCTAATTATTCAGCATACACTTGGAACTTAACGCCAAGTGTACCATCAGGCATTGTAGTCTTTTCGATAACACGGAGCTTAGGACCATAGGAAGGAGCGGTAGCGGATACGAGAATAGCACCCTTAGAACCGATTCCACCATAAAGTGTGTTAGAAGCACAAGCACCGAGTGCGCTAATAAATGCGCTTTCTGTTGTCCAAGCGGTATCAACCGCAGAGTCATAGCATACACAGTTAGTTGTAAACTTATCACCAACAGCGAGATAACCTAAACGAGGAAGGAAATCACCTGTACCCTTAAGAGCGAAATTCTTGAGACCAGGAGTTCTCTCGTCATAGATGTGCTCTGCAGAGTAGTTGAGAGCAACAGGGAGGGAACTGTCGGTAGCATACTTAACTTCGCGCTTAGCGTTGTCTACAGCCAAAAGCATACCATTCTCAAGCAAATCGCTAGAGAAATCTGTAGTATTGGGCTTGCACTGAGCCTCAATACGACCATCACGACGGAAAGCCACGTTGTTAAGTTCAATCTGGCCATATCCATCAATAGTCAATCTTTTGATAGCCATTGTATAAAACCTCCATTACTTTATACTTTTTTGTAACGACTTAAAATTTCTTCGACGCTGTCGCGAGGTGCGTCGTCTTTAGGAAGACATCCATTAGATGCCTGGGTAAATACAGTCGCGCCAGTCTTTTTCAACTCGTAAGTAAGGTGCATATCGAGGTCTTCTACCGTATAATCATCAAACTTCGCTCTGTAAGTATCTAATACTGATTCAGGAAGTTTGCCACTATACTCAGAAACTACAGCCTCCTTTGACTGGGTCTCAATGTCCTTCTTGAAAGTCTTTAAAGAGTCAAGCTCTTCTGCAAGTGAAGTATTAAGTGTGTTGACCTTTTCGTATTCAGCCTGAACTTCAGCGATTTTGGTCTGCGCACTTTCAGCTTCTGTATTTAAAGTAGCGATTGTGCCATTTAACTCTTCAATTTTGGTGCTAAATTCGGCGCAATCTTTAGCATTTTTTTCTGCGTTAGTTAAATCTTCATTTACTAACTCATAGGTATTACCATTAAGGGTTTTCAATGTGTCGAGAGTATTCTTCTCTTCAGCGGTTACATCAACGATATATACCTTCACTTTGTTGTCGATGGTAAGACTATCTGTTGAGTCGTCCTTGGTGTAGTAAACCCTTTCATAACAACCTTCCTCATAGTTGTAAGCAATCGCATATTCATCATATACATCGCATACTGTATAAGAACTAGTCCAGCCACCCTCTTCGTTAAACTCAGGGTTGAGCAAAGTCCAGATTGCGTCGTACTTCTGCTTATCGGAAAGTTTAAAATTGATTTCCATTTCCGAGTTTCCTCCTATTTTACTATATTCTTTAATCTTTTGAATAGTGTCTTCAATAGATTTTTGTAATGTAAAGAATGAGGCGCCTTCAAAACAAGGTTCTACGGTATCTCCTAAAACTTGAAGTCCCAAAAATCTACCGTGGTCGAAAACTACATATTTCTGTCCCTGCACAATGGCCATATGGTATTCAAGTGATGGTTCATACAACTCCATTGATTGAGGCTTATTTACGATGTCGTTAGCCTCAGGATAGAGCGCTGTAAATAGTAAGACATCAGTACAAGCATACTCACGCTCTACACCATCCTTATCTAAATGCTTTTCCCAAGCAAAATTATTTGTTTCGGGAACTATACCATAAATGCGGCCTTCAGAACGAGCCTCTCCATGGTTTGTAAAGTCATCTCCGTCATAAATACCCTTAACAGGAATTAAACGAAAGGTTGAGATTAACTCTTCTGCAAATGCGTCGGTAATATAAGTACCATTTCTATTTGCTCCCTTATAGAAGACTCTACATCTGGCTTTGGAGAAAATATCATTGTATTTCTCTACATTACCATAAATACTAACTGGAAACTCTATTTGACTTTTCTTCATGCAGAGCCTCCCTGACCTTGACGGTCAATTGCGTCTTCATTTTGAATTGTTTTTTCTGCCTTTTCCTCTAACTTTTTCTCAGGCGCGCCCACCTTGCCATTTGATTCAGTATAGGAGGTTTGAAGCGGAATAAACTTGTCCCTAAGATTAAGCACATCATTTTCCAAATCTTTGATATTAACTATCTCACGTTGACTAAGGCCGGCCGCAACAGCAGGTAATAAATAACTATAACCACTTTGCGCGAGCTTTAAACTGTCAGAGATAAAATCACTTTTATTAAACAAACTAAGTGCAAGGAAAATGTACCTGAAACTTATATTAGAATTACTAAATAAGTGGTTAATTACTTTGCTCACAAAGCGCGCGTACTTGTTTGCTAATATCATCATGAAAGCAATATCATTGATGATAGATAACATAATGGCTTGTACGCCCATAGGCGCAAAGATTTGTGAACTGACTCCGGCATTAGCATACACGTTCTGTAACATTTTATCCAATGTAGAGGTGTCATTCTCCGCAGACGTTTTGGATACTATGGAATCTACATCTGCGTACGTGGTAAGGACTGAAACGTTTTTGTTACCTTTCATCATTCCAACGGTACCTTGGTGTATTACTTCAGCTTCCTCAGGTTCGAACAAAAGTGTACCATCTGTCATGTGTGGAATCTTCTGAACAATAATTTTTTTGATTTCTTCAAGTTCTGCATCTTCACGTCTTTCTACCGCTTTGTCGTAGCGAATAGAGGCGGGAATAACCTGAAGGAAAGGAGGAACTTCCCCAAAAAATGTAAAACAGATACCAATTTCGGTAGGAATTTTTACCCAGGGAGTATCTTGCTTTCCTTTTTGGTAGCTCTTATAGTAATTAGAGACTACCTTTGGGTATGAACTTAAAGTTTCCTCTCGCGAAGTTTTATTGACAATAGTATTGAAATAAGTTACGTTAAATTCAATTACATCATCACCATTCATATCCACAAATCGTGAGCGACAATATGCGGTAGGTAAGTCAAACATTATAAATTTGTCTTTGGTGAGGGCTTGAATGATTCCGTAATAAATACCATCAATCAATACGCGGGTGGATATTCTCGTCATCATTTCCGCAAGATTCATTTTATCAACATACTCTAATGCACTATAATATCTTTTGGAAATATGCGGTGTGGAGAGCTGTTTACCAATAGCAGGATTAGGAATTAGTAAACCCGAATACGTCAAAAGAGTAGCATAGTGTAAAATGATACGTTTATAAAATCCGTCTTTGTAGAAATAATTTCTTGAAAGCTTTTGTTTATCGAGTAAGGAAGAAGAATTTATAATATCTTCAATTTCCTTCTCTGTGTACTCATGAAATCGAGCAGTAGAGTCGTTTCCGTAATACTTGCTCCAATCTGCTGCGGCTTTCGCAATCATATCTTCGTGAGACTTACGGAAGGCATCTAAAGTAAAAGTATGTTCCATTTATTTTATGCTCCTTCAGTATAGAATGTTAATTTTCTTTGACCAGCAAGGCCGCGTCTTTTACGTTTTAATTGAGTTTCTTCTTCTATTTCTTTTATTCGCCATAAACCATAGGCTAAAGCGGAATATTTATCTTTAGGGAAACGGGAATTGATTTGTTCAAGTACAATATCAAGTCCGCTTCGTTTTAGACGAAGGTTGGCCATTTCTTCAAATAATTTAGTGGTAAGTTCGTGTGGCATTAAACGTTTTACACGTTTCTCAAAAGGCATCCTCTGTCCTACTTTTGTAGCAAGTAATTCTGAGCGCGCCTCTTGTTCGGTTATCAAGAATCTTACCATTCCACTATTCAAACGCGCATATACGTTAGAGTGGATTTTGGTGTTCAAAGGACCATTAGCCTTTATTGAGTAGAGGATACAAGCCGCATCTTTTGGCTGAATCTTCTTATAGTCATCATTGTTGAAGAAACCATAAGCAGGATATGTATTTCCGAGTTCATCGGTTTGAGTACGTATCATTTCGTCCGCAAGACCAATACCTAAGCCGTTACAGTCGATTACGACCTCGCGCGGACGGAAATCATCTATCAATCTCTTCAAATCGATTGCTTGCTGCTTGAAAGTTTTTGTTTCTGCTTGGCGGCCGAGTACAAAGATATTAACCATAGTGGCATAATAGTTATAGTCTCGAATATTGACACGCCAAATACAAGCAACTGTCTGGTCTGACAATCTTCCTACGTCTACTGAAATTAAGTAGAAAGTGGAGTTATCTTCTCTAAACTTTTGCTTCCATTCAGGGTTTTTAATCTTTCTATATTTAGAAATCTTTTCGAAATTGAACCAAGACTCCTCACTGCCGCCGGCCCATACGCCCATGTACTCCGATGCGAATGTAAGTTCATTGTAAGATGGGGACATCTTCAGGTTTTTTACGTGGGCCGCATCAATAAGGCCATGTTGCATAGGAATCCTATAATCAAGGCCCATCGTGAAGGCCCGCGCAGGGTCAATAATAGATTCTTCAAAGTAGTCAATAAGTGCTTCATACGCGAAAGATGACTTGGTTCCCGCGGATGTAGCATAGATAACTTGGGTATTGATAGCCTCTTTGTTGTTTACAAGACCGCTCGCAGTACGACGGGATACGTTCATCTGCGGCAAGATAATCTCAGCGATGGCATCACCGTCTTGGTCTCGTGCCTCATCGATGAGGGTTGCGTGCGTACGGATACCACGGTCTGAATCAAGCGCACCAACTACGCTCAACTTACTTCCATTCTTAAAGAAAAGCTCTACGTAATCTTTACCGAAGTTAGCGTGAGGTTCGCCATTATAAAGTTCGAGTTCGTTTTTGAGGAGAGGCCAAATACGCCATATCTCCTGAATTTTTTGTTTTGTGATTTTCGAAGCCTGGGATTTATTTGGCGCAACAATAGAACCTACGTGTCCGGGCAAGAAAACGCATTGGAGATACTTTGCCAAGATAGATAAGAAAGTCTTTGAAGTAGCACGCGATGCCGTAATAAAAATATGGGTATATCGCATACATACCCTTAAGTAAATTCTCTGATAGAAGAAAAGGTTAAAGTTGGAACCCTGTGGTAAAATCGTGTCCAGATATATATCCGGATATACCATAAAGATGTTCCAACAATCATATAAAAGTTCTTCGTTTTTTTCTAACCAAGGCTCTGTAATTACAACGCCTTTATCGAGTTCAATACCGTCTCGATAAATTCTTTGCCTCTTGTTGAAGACGGCATCATCAGGATCCTTTAATCGGATGACACCGGCCGCAGCGTTCGTAAACTTGTCATTCATCAGCTCCTTCCTCCGGCTTGAAAGTATCATCACTTTCAAAGCTATAACCCATATTATCGTACTCGTCTAAGTTGTAGTTTTGCTGGAGACCATAAACATCCCCCGCCTGTTCCATCTTATCCGCATTCTTTAATGCTTCAATACGTTGGGTAATTTCGTCTCCGATACTACCTTCGTTAATATACAATCTCTGGTTATAATTCTCGATATTCTTGATGGTCTCATCAACTACATCACGAGTAACATTGTCGTAGAATTTGTTCTGGCGGCCGCGCTTTTCGAGCCAATGCGCAACTTCTGCGAAAGAATCGAAATCAACCGCGTTTTTAGCGTTCTTCGGTGTGAATTCCGCAGTTTTTACCAACTTGTCGTAAGACGAAAGGAACTTATCAATATCCTTATCTCCTGCACGAATCTTACTATCAATCGAGAGAGATAACTTGCAGATTTTCTGCGCCTGGTCTATCTGGAGCGCGCCATTAATATTCTGCGTAAGCATCAAACCTTTGTAGAGGTCTTCGAGATAGTTAAGTTCATCATCATCATAATTTGCGCCCCACTTTCTGCGAAGTTCGGCCATATGGTTTTCATTAACGAGGGGGATTTCTCCTTCGACCATCCCCGCTTGTCTTAATTTGATATACTGCTTATTATAATCGTCCCAACCAAATTCTTCATAAATGTCTTCAGCAAAAACTTTGGAGTAGACATCCCATGTCTTTTCTTCTCCATTTAACTCTGCCAATCTTGTCCATTCCTTAACGATAAAAGGAATTCCCGCATACTGACAGAGTTTATCAATAAATTCCCATTCATAGTTATGTTCCTTTAACATTTGGTTGACGCAACTATTACAAATCGGAAGGTATCCATCTGGATAGAATGGAGAATGGGTGCGCGCGAAGTCGCTGGTGGATACACTGGCGCCGCAACAATTACACTTTTTTGTTAGTGCCTGTTTCTGCGGAATCTTTGGTAGTATTGCCATACTCAATCTTCTCCTTACACTTATTTGCGTCCTTCAATATATCCAAGAGTTCCTTTTGTTTCTTTGGCTCGGCCGCAAAGTAATTATCAATAACGTCCTTAAGGACTTCGTTGAACTCCTTAGGAGTATCCTTATCTTTCATAGTCTGAACTTTGAGGACGCGCGCGACTCCTAAAAAGACCGCAATGTCCTTAATCTTTCCAATTTCTTTTAGGAACTGGCGTTCATATCTTCCTCTCATTTATTTTCCTCCTTTATTATTTCTCTTCAACTTCTCGCAATGCTTACATCTCGGAGAAAATCCATCTCTAGACCTCTGTCTTTTAACCCAGTCTCTACTAGTCAAAAGTAGCGAGCGGCCGCAATCCTTACATTTTTTAAAGTTCTCAGGGAAAAATAATGCTTCACAAACGGTTCTATGGAAGGCCGCAGCTTCGGCAATATTATCCAAAGTTTTGCAGTACAGGGTGGAGATATAATTGGTTTGATAGAGGTGGTTATATTTTTCTTTGATGAGTTGCTGAATTTCCGCATTACTCTTTTTCTGTATTTTCCAATCTAATAAGTCCTTATGGAGTGGCTCGAGTTGAGCTAAATTTTCATAGACGCGCGCAGTATTCATGAACTGGACGAGTGTAGAAGTATTGTCTAATTCTTCTTCTTCAATCTTTTCTATAAAGGTAGGATAGAGTTTGTAGAATTCGTAGAGATGCTTGGGGTTTGAGAAATCGAACGCATCAAGCGTTGAGGGCGCGGGAGTCCATAAAATTGAAGAAAGCTTTTCAAGTTCTTCTTCGGAGAAATCTTGCGGCTCAGGGAAACGCTCTTCGTTAAAGAGCTTTTTGTAAAAAGGGGAGTTGTAGCGGATTGAAAGAGGGAGGACTGGAATATCGGCCTCGAATTCGATTGGTTCATCCGGCTTATAGAAGATGGCATTATTCGAAGGGCGTGAAAAAATAGTTTGTTTATAGGAGTCCTGGTAGGTATATTGCTGGGTGCGGAGTTCTACAAGTTGGTGTTTGAGTTTGAGGTACTTGTAGGGGGTGAGAGCGGCCGCACGATTGCGGAAGGTGGTGAGGTCGGCGTCAGAAAAGCGAGTAAGAAGCTCCTGGCGAATCGGGGTTTTGCGCTTTTCGTGAGAGAGTTCGTAGAAAGAGAGAACGAGTTCGGTTGAGTCAATTTGACGCCAAAGTTCCTCAAGGGCGGAAAGGATTTCCGGGGACGCGAGATTGCGGGCCTCCTCACGAGAAAAGGTCGGTTTCGTCTTTTTGTATGTGGGGCGCGCAAAGTCATTTTCGGAAAAGCCGGGAGTTTCGAGGAGACCCTCGAGAGATACGGCGCGCTCATCCGTCCAATCCTTCGAACGAGTTTCGATATACAAGCCTTCGTTTTTTATACGAGAATTTCCATCTTTCTCGGCGCCCGTTTCTTTGCCCCATAATATATAATTAGCCATTGTAGAAAGTTCATCTTCAGTAGGGGTGAAGGTGATTTTTGTGAGATAATCGTCTACGAAAGCTTTACGTTCCGTACGAAGTACTAAGTTCCAATCAAGTTGAAGTCTATTCATTAGGTAAATTCCTCCTCTAATATATATATTATACAATAAATTGGAGTAAAAGGCAAATTTTGGACAAAAGGGGAGATTTCGGGGAAGAAGGGATTTTGGATTTTTAATTTCGTAGGGGAAAGGAATTCGAAATTTTTGTTTCGTAAAGAGGTTTTGAAATTTTGATTTCGTAGGGAATTGTTGCCAGACCCCGCAGATTTTTTTTGTGCAAGTTGCCCAATTCCCAGAATATACCCCGGGGGTATTTGTGCAGGTTGCACAAACAGGGTGCCGGTGTTCCCATTATCAAACTGCACAAACGGAAGCGGATCTTTTTGTGCAATCTGACAACAAAAAATTTTTGTTTTGGGTATTGCATTTCGGACGTCATACTGTATAATTGAGGTATCAAAGCAAGGAACAAATCAAACAAAAAATTCAGTCCTTGTAGAAAAGAGGTATAAAATGAAGGATTTAGTAATGCGCAAGTTAGACGAACTGACCGCAAAGGTCGCAAGCGGTAACGCAAAGGAATGGGAAAAGGTACGTCTCGCGCAGGCGCTCCGTATCCTCAACAATGAAGCGGACAGCGGCAGATGGGGAAAGGCTTTTGAATTGCTCAACGTATCTATGACCGCGCGCAAGTCCTATGTAGCAAAGCAGGGAAAGGTGGACGGCTATTTCTTCTATAATGGAAAGCGTATGCCTGTCGAATACAAGACAAATGGCGGACGTGTAGCAAACCTGTATAGAATGACTAAGCCTGAAAACGCTTTTGTTATCTATTCAATGGACTTTGAAACGCGCCAGACCTACCGCAAGGACGGAACACCGCGCGACACCAAGCACTACACCGTCGCGCCTGTTATCCTCAAGGTATCCGATTTCATCAAGATTTTGGAACACTGTAACGCCGTCAAGGTTATCGGCCACGCTGGAAAGGGTGATGATGAGATAGCCATTCAGGGTGATAGCGTCAAGCTCGCAAAGTGCCTGAGCCTCTACCCTATCGAGTTCAATCCTGACATCGAGTATATGCCCGAGGACTTCGAGGAACTCGAACTCTGGTGAGGGGATAACCCCTCACCAACCCGCAAGGGTAACACAACAAACCTATCAACTCAGGAGGAATTAAACCTATGAAAACAATAATTTCAATTTTCAATAAGGATATTCATATCGCGGACGCTACGGCTTATGGTGATCCATCAACTTTAATAAAGTGCTTGTCAAATATCGTAACTTATTCGCTAACCGATACAATGTATGTTAAGGTTTCAGATGCAAGGAACACAAAGTATTGGATGGGCGCAGGGATGTTCGATAAGGAGTGGAGTGTTGAGATAGAAGATGATAGCCGTCTCGCAAGCTTCGACTTCGACTCCAAAGAAGAGGCTATCGACTGGTTACTGAAGCGTATAAGGTGGACTATAGAAGGAGAGAGGGCGCGAATGCTTTTACAGAGTGGTATAAGAGAGGCGGTGTAAACCGCCTTTTTTATTTTTTTTGTGTAGATTTTTTCGTACGTCTTTTTAAGTCCATTTAATCGGACAGATTTTTTCGTACGTCTAACGTACGAAAAGCGGTTTGACTTCCATAGGGGTAATAGTATAATGGTATTATCAAACCAAGGAGGACTTTCCTATGTGTACCATTACTAACTTGACTGCTATCGTTACCGAACCCAAGATGACTGTTGATGAATCTATTGTCTATCCTACCCTTGATGCAATGCTCGCAACTCTGGAGCCTGAGCAGGAGCCTGATGATTTCACGGCTGACGAAATCGCTGACGAATATGCGCTTAATATGCCCTGCGATTTTTCAGGATTTTGCGCTGGACATTCTTGTCCTAATTTCTTTAAGTGTAAAGGTTCCGCAAAATAAAAAAAGAAAATTGGGAGTTTCTTCCCAATTTTTCAAATTAGTTTTTTCGTACGTCCAACGTACGAAATTCTATTTGCGTTCTTTCCCAAAAGTAGTATAATTAAAATATCAAAAGGAAAGAGAGGGAAAAATTATGAACGATTGGGAATATGATATGTGGTGGGACGCAATTCATAGTCTTTATGCGGAAAGCGAAGATTATGACGATATGGACGATTGGTAGGGCTGCCGCTCTACCTTTTGGCTGGGATTTTCGTACGTCCAACGTATGAAAAATAATTTGATTTTTTAGGAGGTTTTTGGTATAATATTATTAGGAAAGAAAAAGGGAAATAAAAAAATTCCTAAAATTTTCGTACGTCTTTCGTACGAAAAATAGTTGCAATAAAAATAGAATATGATATAATTAAACTATCAAAAGAAAAGGAGATTAGAAAAATGAAAATCACAAAAAAGAATGAAGAACTCCCTTACACAAAATTTGGAGAATTGGATGACGGCGATGCTTTTATTGACCCTAGTGGTATGGGTGACGATGCTGTTGTTCTCATAAAGTGCGGGTCAGATTGGGACAATCTCTTGAAAGATGATGATGAGTTTGATTGGATTGCAGTTCGTTTGGATTGCGGAGACATTTACGGATATAAGAACGATGAAAAAGTTATTAAGGTTGACGTGTCCGCGACTTTTACAATTAATGCAGAGGGGAAGTAAAATTCCCCAATTTTTCGTTTTTCGTACGTTATACGTACGAAAAATCACTTGTATTATTCCTAAAATCATATATAATATAAATATCAAAACAAAAGGAGATTTCAAAATGAAAGTTCTACTCATTATCTATCTTATTTCTATCGCTTATTTCTTCATCAGTTTCATTCTTCTTTGTGCCATTCTTGTTCATCAGGCGCGGGAGGAAAATATCAAGGTCAAGAAGATGAGCGTCGCAGAAAAAATACGAGCTTATTTACGACTTGTTTTACTCGCGATTATTCCCGTATTTAATATTATTCTTGGTACTGTCTTTTTATTTTCCAATACTTTACAAACTACATTAATGGAAAAACTAAGAGAAGATGATATTTCATAATATTGCGCGACTTCATAGAAAATTATGAAGTCGCGCGCACTCTACGGTTTTTTCGTACGTATCACGTCCGAAAATTCAGTTGAACTTTCCGGGATATATAGTATAATTAAACTATCAAAAGTAAAGGAGAACAAAAAAAATGAAAATCATCAGACAGAAAAATATCACAAACGACTTACCAATCTTTGAAGATTTGGAAGTAGGCGCAACTTTTATGGGAAGGCCTATGGACGGTTGTTGTTATAATGGCAAAGAAATCTTTATGAAGCTCAACAGAAGCGATGACAGTCTCTGTCTCGACTGTGATTTAGGGGCTGCTGTAGATTTGGAAACAGGTGAAATCGCTATTTTTCCTATGACAGCCTGCGTAATAGAAGTTGAAACCGAATTAAATGTTAAGTAAAAAAGTCGCGCCGTTCCTCCCGGCGCTTATAATACTTTTTCGTACGTCATACGTTCGAAAATTCAGTTGTACTTTTTAAAGTTTATGATATAATTAAACTATCTTAAAGAAAAGAAAATAAAAAAAATGAAATTCAAAGAAGTTGAAGAAAAAAAACTTACCACTTTCGGAAAGTTGGGAAAAGGTGCTACCTTTATGCAGAATGGAAATCTTTATCTTAAGTTGGATAGCGACTACGCTCCAGGGGCTTATGATGGTGCTGCTATTGATTTGGAAGATGGAGAGATCGAAGGCTTTGACAATGTAGAGGCTGTATCTCCTAAGGAGTGCGAGATTCTGGTTCATCCTCTTTAAGAATAATCGAAAAATTGTGGTAGTATCGCGCCGTTCTTCCTCCGACGGCGCGCATTCCATAAAGGTTTTTCGTACGTGTTACGTACGAAAAAATAGTTGTAATTTTCCGGGCGCGTGGTATAATTAACTTATCAAAGCAAAGGAGACTTCCCAAAATGTCAGTCAAAAAGTTCTTTAGAATTGAAAATCCTTACAAGTTCGAATGGAACGACTTGCGCGCGTTCATCACGGTCATCAATGTAATTTTGATTATGACCTACGGCTTAAGTATTTCTTGGTTTGGTTTAGCCGTTGCCATTATTGGCGTTATTAAAGACTTGACTAAGGATAGAAGAATTAACGGGCTGATGATGCACCTTGCGAATGTGGCTCTGAATGTATATTTTTTATGCCTTTTGTATTTACATTGAGAGCTGGGCGGAAAATATTTCCGCCCTTTATCCCGAAATTTCGTACGTCTAACGTACGAAAATTCCTGGAATTATTCTTGCAATCTTCCGGGATAGTGGTATAATTAAACTATCAAAAGGAAAGACAAACAAAAACCCAAAAGAAAAATAAAAAAAGGGTTGACAAGTCGAAAATCTTATGATATAATAAAGATACAAAAGGAAGAAATAGTAACTTCCTTGAGTAAATAAAAACTTTGTTGCCAACTACATAAGTGTTGGAGAAAGAAGGTCTGTATGGCAGATTTTACAGAAAGAACATTCCTCGAAGGTATCACAGAGGGCGCCGTTGTAACGGCTGAGCAGGCAGCATTTGCTGCAAAGAGGATTGAGGCACTCAACAAGCGCAACGAAAAGCGCAAGGCTACACCGTCTAAGACAGCTATCGAGAACGAGCCTATCAAGGCAAAGATCGTCGAGTTTCTTGAGGGCAAGGGCCCCACACCTGCCAACGCTATCGGTGAGGGTGTCGGTATCACGACACAGAAGGCATCTGCGCTCGCTCGTCAGCTCGTTGAGGCTGGTGAACTCACAGTCGCTGATGTCAAGGTTCCTAAGAAGGGCGCAGTTAAGGTCTATGCGCTCGCTCCCGTTGTCGAGGTAGAACTCGATGAGGGCGCAGAAGAGCCCGAGGCTTGAGAATTTAGGGCGGAGTAATCCGCCCTTTTTTCGCAAAACGATTTTTCGTACGTCATACGTTCGAAATTAAAATTTGACTTTTTCCGAAATTTGGAGTATAATAAAATTACAAAAGAAAAGGAGAAATTTATATGGAAAGTTCTTCATCTAATTTTATTGATTTTTATATAGTAAATGGTATTGTTAAAGATACTTTCATTATGTATTGTTTTGATAAAAGTGTTAAAAAAGCCGATAGATATTTAATTTTTTATTCATGCGATTTAATAATGATTATGACTAAATTGCGAGAAACATATAATGGCTTTGGAACAAAAATTGACTTCATACCGAAATCAAGTGAAGAAATGGATAAAATATTGAAAGATATGGGGAAGTTATAACTTTCCCTAAAATCTTCTTTTTCGTACGTCTTACGTACGAAACTTTACTTGAACTTTCCCAAAATTTTGTTATAATAAAACTATCAAAGTTAAGGAGGAAATCGAAATGGAAACACCAAGGGATATTACATACTGTGCGAACTCTAATTGTGATAGGGATTGCGAGCGCAACTTGAAACTCCACGATTTCCGTTGCGCCGGCCCTTATAGCTGTGCTATGTTCGGACCTGATAAGAGTGGAACTTGTAAGTGCTTTATGAGCAGAAAGGATTGAAGTTATGGAAGTTTTTACAAAAGAGGCTTACGAAACACTTAGACAGTTGTCGCGCGAGGATTTACTGAATACTTTACAGGCTCTTTATCTTGATTTTATGGACGGCACTAATTATGACGGATAGCCTGATTATGTTGGAGACCTTAGCGACCTTGTAAACTATGGTAGCGCGCAGGCTATTTCGCAGGCTATGGATATGCTTATAAATTTATTTGATATGCTTGATGAATTGAAAAGTGTCGGCGAAGAGGAAGAATAATCTTCCTTTTCTCCGAATTTATTTCGTACGTTTTACGTTCGAAAAAATATTTGACGGATTAGTTCCTAAAATATATAATATGAATATCAAAAGAAAAGAGGAACTAAAATGAAAATCTATCTCGCAAGTCCTTTGTTCACCGAGTATGAAAAAGATAGAGTAAGCGATTATGCCGCTTATTTGAGAAATCAAGGTCACGAAGTTTATGTACCTATGGAACATAAAATCGAAGACGCTTGGAAGATACCTAATCACGCTTGGGCGCGCACCGTTTTTGACGAGGACATAAAACAAATCGATAAATGTGATAAAGTTGTTTGTCTTTATTATGGTTTGTATTCTGATAGCGGTTCAGCTTGGGAATGTGGATATGCATATGGTATTGGAAAACCAGTTGAACTTATAGATTATTCAGGCCGTGAATGTTCTTTAATGGTAGTTAATGGCGCAGTTAATGCTTTTGAGTTTGCCGAAAAGGAACAGACATAAGGGAGAATTTTCTCCTAAAGTATCTTTTTCGTACGTCTAACGTACGAAAACCGGGTTGTACTTTTCCTGGATTATGATATAATTAAACTATCAAAAGGAAAGGAAAAAAAGAAAATGGAAATTAACTTTGATATGGACGGTACAATCGTCAATCTTTATGGCGTAGAAGATTGGCTTTCTATGCTTCAGAACGAGGACACAACTCCCTACGAAGTTGCTAAGCCTCTCATAAACTTCAGCCACCTCGCGCGCCTCCTCAACAAGTTGCTTGATAAGGGAGCCACAATCAACATTATCAGTTGGACTTCAAAGAATGGCTCGCCTGAATATAACGCAGCGGTTGCGGAAGTAAAGAAGGCTTATCTTGCAAAGCACCTGCCCTCTGTTGTATTTTCAAACATCTTCATTGTACCTTATGGTACACCGAAGTATACGCTCGCAAAAGGTATTCTGTTTGATGATGAACCCAAAAATCGTGAGGCTTGGCGCAAGCATAATGGAACTTACAGCTATGATGAAACAGACATAATCAATATCCTCAAGGCTCTCGCGCAAGCGTGAGCCGATTAGGTATTTTTCGTACGTCATACGTCCGAAATCCTGGTTGCATTTCCGGGTTTTTCTGATATAATTAAACTATCAAAAGAAAGGAAAGCAAAAGTTATGGACTTCAAGGTTTCACCAAAAATTATCAAACCACTTAATCAATGGTTAAGGCGTTATGGTTTTGAGGCGGAGTGCGTTTATAGAAAAAACGGCGTCTTTCAGTATGATCCGAACAGCGACATTATCACTATTCCCGGAAATTATAATGGTGATGATTATGACAGCCTGTTTATGAAGTTCCTGCGCTCTCATGGTCTTACCTCTGATTTTGACGCTATAACTCTTTCACTCCTCCACGAACTCGGACACTCCCAGACACAGAGCCTGATGACTGACGAGGAAAGTGAAGAATGTGATGTCGTTAAGGCTGTATATTCTATGACTATTGATGAGGATAGTGATGATTTTCAGCTCAAATACTGGGAAGTAACAGATGAATTTATGGCTAACACTTGGGCTATAATGTACGCTAATTGCTTTAGAAATAAGGTTCAGAACTTGGAAAATATCTTTGAGAAATATGTAAAATTTGGGTAAAACTTTTACCCATTTTTTATCACCCGATTTTTTCGTACGTCTAACGTCCGAAAAATCTATTTCCGGGTATTGCATAAAATTTATATCGTGGTATAATTAAACTATCAAAAGTAAAGGAGATAAAAAATATGGCAACATCAAAAATCACTCTTGATAATGCAATCCGCGCCAAGTATATGGAATTGGTAAAGGGTTGTTTAGAAGCAAATGGTGAGCAGGTTCTTTTGGTTGGCTCGAATGAGTTTGCCCTGCCCTGCGTAGATGATGAGGGCAACGACAAGTATCTTGTGCTTACTTTCAAGGTTCCTACGGGCGCAAGAGGCGGAGAGCCTTACAACGGCTTCGAGGAGGCTGAGGACTACGCCGCACACCTCAAGGCAAAAGAGGAAAAGGCGAAAATCGCAGCGGAGAAAAAGGCCAAGAAAATCGCGGCCGACCAGGCTATCCGTGAGGAGAAGGCTCGCCTCAAGGAAATCGAAAAGGCGAAGGCGGAGTAATCCGCCTTTTCTTTTTGGGATTTTTTTCGTACGTCTAACGTACGAAAACCGGGAAAATAGTTCTTGCATATTTCCTGGAGCGTGGTATAATTAAACTATCAAAAGAAAGGACACAACAAAAAATGAACATTGTGGTATTTGATACCGAAACGGTATCACTCGAAAAGCCTTTTTGTTATAACATTGGTTATACCATCAAGGACACGGAAACTCGCGCCGAGCTTGTAAAGCGTGATTATGTAGTAGAGCAGGTATGGCATAACCCTATGCTTTTTATCACGGCTTATTATGCCGATAAGCGTGAAGGCTATGTATCGGCTATGCGCTCGCGCAAGACTCTTATGGACAAGTATGGTTATATTTGCCGTACAATGATTAGGGACTTCATCACCTATGATGTAAAGGGCGCATATGCCTATAATAGCCCCTTTGATGACAAGGTTTTTACCTTTAACTCCGACTGGTACAAGTGCAACAACCCTTTCGATAATCTCCCGATTTTCGACATTCGCGGCTATGTTCATGCCTTCTTGCTCGATAATGATTTCTTCGATTTTTGCGACAAGAACGGCTACTACACCGACACGGGCAACTACTCCACAACAGCCGAAACGGTTTTCCGCTACATTACGGGCAACACGGACTTCATCGAGGACCACACTGCCCTGAGCGATAGCGAAATTGAGGCGGAAATCCTTTTCAAGTGCCTTGAGCGTGGCGCGGAACTCAACAAGAATTATCCTGTTCTTCGTTCAGTCAAGCGCGATATTGAAAAGACCTTAACACTCTATGATACAGACGGCGTCCTCCACAAGTTCGATTATCATTCAATCCGTATCAACAAGGAGAAAACCGAAATCAAATTAAAATAAAAGGGGAGAAATCCCTTTTTATTTTTCTCCAGATTTTTTCGTACGTCTGACGTTCGAAAAGGTTCTTGTAAAATTTCAGGATTGGAGTATAATAAAACTATCAAAAGAAGGGAGAATTCCTAAAATGGAAAATGTTTTTATAGTTATTCGTTGCGGAGAAGAAGATAATGATGTAACAATCGTTGATGTTTGCGCGACTGAAGAAATTGCTTCAGCAGTAAAGATAAATTGGAAAAAAGAAAATCCTGATGATGACGTGTGGTTTGAAGTATGGGGCGTTGAAACAGAAATGCCCAAGAAATTAAAAAATATTGATGATGTAAAATTCGGAAAAGAAAAATTCAGGTTGAAGGGTTCTGACCATATTTTCGTTGCGGCGGAGATTAGTTGTCAGATATATGACTTCGCACTTGTCGATTTAACAGATGGTATTGTTTATGATGTGGAAAATGTAGTAGACAGAAAGTTATATGACTTTGACTTTTATTACAAAGAAGATGATGAGGATTACTGGGGAGTTGAAGTAATTGAGGAGAATGAGTAATCATTCTCTTCTTTGAATATTTTTCGTACGTCATTCGTACGAAAAGGAATTTGCATTTTTCGGAAAATAGTTTATAATATAATTATCAAACGAAAGGAAAAAGAAAAATGTCAGTTATAAAGATAACAGAACGGCAGTCTCTTGCAAGAATAATAGGAAGATTACTTGGTATTCTCATTCGTAAAAACATAATTACCAAAGAGGATGCCGAGTATATTCTTAATCCCTATTAAGACGGACTCGTTCCGTCTTTTATAAAAAGTTTTCGTACGTCTTACGTCTGAAAAAGGAATTGACAAAAGGACTTCCCAAAAGTATAATATAGGTATCAAAAGAAAGGAAATAAAAGAAATGGATAACTTAGAAGAAAACATAGAATATAGAGTAATTCTTGAATATCTTGATGACCCACATTGTATTCCAACGCCACCCAAAGAACTATTCCGTTCAACTTCTCTTGGCGCCTGTGTAAATTATAGGCATCTTTATAAAATAAATAATCCTTCAAAAGGTAGTTTCACCAAAGTAACTATTCAAAAGCAGGTAATGACTTGGGCTGATGTGGATTTATAAAGGAGGCTCGATGAAAAAGAAAAAGGATAACAAAGCGCCAGAGAAATGGGTGGTTGCAAGGTCAATTTATAATAATACAGATTATGAGGTTTGGGCAATCTGTTCAAGTGAGAAAGAATGTAAAGAATATATTTCTAATTATATTACTTTAGCGGCAGACCGAGAAGAATTTTTCTACTTTCAAAGAAGTTAAAGGCGAACTTGTTTCGTCTTTTTTATTGTCCGAATTTTTCGTACGTCTATCGTACGAAATTTATTTTTTGTCAAATTTTCAGAACAAAATTTGTGCACTCTGTCCACCCATTTTTCGTACGTCCAAAATTTCATTTTTGTCAAATTTTGGGACGCCGCAAGTTTTTAAGGTGCCGCAATTTTCCACCCGTGTCAAATTCCGAGGGAGCTGCAAATTCTGGGAGCTGTCAAATTTTGGGGAGCTGGGACAATCAAAGAATAACTAAATATCGTGGAGCTGCGGCTGGGAGTCCCGGGATGTACGTTGACTAATCATTAGATTTTATAAGGGCCGCCGCAATGTACATACTTTTTCTACACATTGGCTTTATATCGCGTTTTTAAAATTTGAATTTTCCCCAAAATTATATTATAATAAAAGGGGAAATAAAAATAAAAATAATTTATACCACAAAATTCCTCTTTTTGCAAATTTTGGACACATTTTGTCCAAAAAAAATAGGACACAGATTTCTCTGTGTCCCATGTTTCAAAAGAAAGGAGGTGAGTGGGCGATTACGCCCAGCTTACTCAAGCCTCAGGAAGAGCATAACCTCTTACAGTACCCTTACCCTTGACCTTGATGTCGGTCTTGATAACCTTGCCCTCATCTACGAGAGGCTTAAGGAGTGAAGGGATTGCCTGAGGCTTAATGTCTACGCCGGCCTCTGCGATGAGGTCAGATGCGGTCTTAGCCTCAGTAGCGATGACTGCGAAGATTGCCTCACGGATAGGAGCCTTCTCGGCCTCCTTTGCGGCAGCCTTCTCTGCTGTCTTAACCTTACGAGTCTCGTTTGTCTTGTCGAGCTTCTCGATACCGGCAGTTGCGAATGCGGTGAGTTCCTCTGATACGTTTGCGTTTACTACTGCTTCATAGAATTCTCTCTGTGTCATAATGTTTCCTCTTTCTAGCGTTGGCCGCTACCCAATTTTTTAAGTTTTATTTTTTCGAAGGGGAGTTTAGGTTTTCTTCCCTTACTTTTTACACTTATATTATACAGAAATTTTCGAAGTTTTTCAAATTTTCGGTACGCTTTTCTTATACGAAGGCGCCGCGATTTTTCTGTACGAAAGGGAGGTAGAAATTTTTTCTTTCCCTTTCTTTTATACTTATATTATAGCGGAAATTCGAAGGGAAGTCAAATTTTAGGAGAGAAATATGTACAAAAGGTGGATAGAAAGGATTTTGATACGGCCTGGAGAGGCCGGAATTACAGGGCGGCGGTCTCATCGAAGTTAGGGATGGAGGGAATAGGTATATTGGGGTAGAAGCTCTATGTATACGCTCGGTTTATACACCTTATGTACATATTTATGTACACATTTGTGTACAAAATTGGTTTTACAGAATTTTTTACAGATTTTTTCCGAAAAATTTTTTGAAAAAATTTTTTTTATAGAAATTTTCAGAATTTTTAAAATTTGAATTCTTTGAAATTTGAGGGCAGAGACCAAAGTCTCCTAAAATTATCCCTATATGTACGGGGACCTAGGGACCGCCTATGTCACAACACAAGATACCCCGAATAGTTTATACACCAAATTTATACGCCCTACTTATACATCAAAATACACACCAATCTATCTACCAAATTTTCCCTTTTCGACCTATTCCTTCCCCCTCTATTCTTCCCTTCTTCACTATCTTTTTCTCCCTTCTTCTACTTCCTTTTCTTTTCTCCCCTCTTATATACTTTTCTTACATCCTTCCTCTTATATACTCTTCTTACATATTCTTCGATATCCTCGAGCCCACTGCGTGGCCTCGCCGCCCTGCTTCGCAGGTCGCATTATTGGAAAAGGGAGGGAAAACCGAAGGTTTCCTCTCCCCTTATATACTATATATATTAGTTCTGCTTACATATTTAAAGTAATTTTCCGAAAAACTTTCTAGAAAATTTTGATGACCGGAATAATAAGTGAAATTTTCGTTTTAACTTTCTTTCCTATTACTCTCCTTCGGTGGAATACAGGTAAATCGCTTTGTTTCTTCATCATATTCAATCGTATAACCAGCGGCTTTCATCCTATCCAAACCCTCATTAAGAAAGTAGCAGCCTTTTACATAAGCCATTCTCCATAATTCTTCTTGTGTCATATTAATTCCTCCCATACATCGCGGCCGGTAGCATCAAACTTCTTCGAACGGCAGTAATCGCCTGCCACAATCTGGACAGTACTTAGTTTTATCTTTTGAGAGACCGCCGCATCTTGAACAGATATAAAAATCTCCGTAATCACTTCTCTCGGTATATTCCTCAATCCAATGACCAGTCGGGCCTTCCTCTTCTAACTCTCGCCTAAGAGGAACGGAAAACTCGTGTAATTTATTATCTTCTGTGAAATATCCAGTTGCATATGTTTGTTCTGGTTCACAGTTATCTGGTACTTTAAATACTGCTATATACTTTTTCATATTGATTCTCCTTCGGATATTGCGGCCGCCTTCATCAAAACTCTTCATCGGGTTTATTATTCTCATAAAGCCAAAGTACTGCCTCAGCCGCAGAATCTACAACGCCACAAAACTCATGACTCCTATCATACTTTTCATAGCGGCCACCACACATATCACCAACGATTACGTAATCGCCATAGACATTCTCAACATTTCAACCCTTTTTGGCATCTATCAAGAATTCTACTGCACCAAGCCACTCTTTCATTCTCTCTACAGTCATTTTACTTCTCCTTTTCTGGAAAATACTCTGCTCTATGTTTTTCAATGATGTTGCGCGCGGCCTTCAACTCCCGAATCAAGACTACCTTTCCGTTTCTGCGGCCGGAAAAGTAAATGTCATATCCGCGCCATATCAACCTTAAAGTTTCCTCATACCAATCCAAAGGTTCGATGCCTTTCGCGCGGAGGCTTGAGAAGATAAGTTCAACAAACTCATCTTCACTCATTACGCATACTCCTCTCCGCAGTAATTATCACAGAAGTAATCAGCGCCCTCATTTGCGGCAATATCATCCAACTCCTCAGTAGACAAGCCACATGCCTTTTCCTCATCTATCTTACGGCAATACCAGTCCAAATCAGCGGCCATCTCATCTTCATAAGCTTCATCAAAATCTGAATCATAGAGTTCGGCAACCTCCGCGGCATTACCTTCTAAGGTGTCCCCAATCTCAGAATATGAATTTATTACACCATAAGACATCTCTCTGCCAATATCATTGGCCTCTTCGACACTTGAAACTTCGTAAACTCCAAAGTCTTCCATACCGTGAAGGCCACCGTAAATATTATCACAAGCATAAATAAATACTCTCATCTTTTTTATTTTCCCTTTCTTAACTTTTCTATATATATTATACAAGAAATTTATAAAAAAGTCAAATTCAAAATTAATAGCGGCCGCACCACAAATTCATAGCACGACCGCATTTTATTAGCCTTCATATATAATATTCAGTTCTTTATCTATGTAAAAAACCTCATAAGTCAAAGTATCAACTATTCCAAAGAGGTTCGCACCACCAGGGTAAAAAGTATCCATAAGTATGAGACTATGGAAAAAGTAAGGATACTTTGATGGGGTATGTCCTGCTATCTGCAAACAATTCCCATAATTCAAAGGTAAAAAGATATAGTTAGGACGATACCAAATAGGAGATTGGGGACTCATTAAGTTCTCATACCTCGTATTATTTATTGTATCAATTATATAGTCCCATCCCCGCCAAGGTTGCTTATCAGTTTCAAGAACAGGTGGGTAGGAATAACCATCTGAGATACCTGCGTGGGAGAATAGAATTCCATCAACTCGTGCAGCCACTACAATCTCTTCGCCTAAGTTATCCCTAATCTTTTTAAGACCTTCATTTACGATTTGAGTTGCAAAAAAGTTATGCCCACTACACATACAATTCTTTTCATCAATGTATGCAATCTCATGGTTACCATACAACCAAATAATTCTACCTCTATACTTCTTGGCGAATAGGGCGGCCGCCCACATGGTTTCCTTGTATGCGTCCAAGTCTGCACCGTAGATATGGCTATCTACCAAGTCACCAAGAACCACAACAAGGTTATATTTATACTTTTCCATTATCTTATCCGCAAGAGTAAACATCCACCCCTGCAAATGAACGTCTGGAATTACTAAAACCTTCATCTTACTCTCCTCTCCCGTCCCTATCTCTCCAATACTTAACTGACTCAATAGCAGCCTTGATAGTTATCAAGATAAAGAAGAAAAAGATTAACATATCTAATGGCGACATAATGAGTTTTCCTTTCTTTTTTATATATATATATTATATCTTAATTTTCAGAAAAAGTCAAATTCAAATTTCCTTTGAATAAAAAGAAAAGACCAACTCCTTCTCGGAATTAGTCTCTTCTATGTATACTGCGGCCGACCTAATAGAATTTATTAAATACCTAAGTCAAACTTTAACTGATTCGGATTAGGTTCATAATCAACCATTTCGAAATCGTCAATCGTGTAACTGGTTATATCACATCCAACCTCTCTATTGATTTTAAGCATTGGCTGTTTCTCACCAACTGGCCTTCCACGCATAATCTTTGCATTATCAAGATGGCGGTCATAAATCTGCTCATTGGCAGTTATGTGTGTGAATACACCAGGCTTATAACCTAAAGAGTTTGCAACCATCATAAGGAGCGCCGCGTACTGAATCTCATTTGAATGTCCAGCGCCAGACGCAACCATCATATCTCCTGACCTCTGGATTAACATCATATCAAGATACTCTTCGTACTCATCATCAAGTTTACCATTATTCCTTACATTCCAAATAGTGCAGAATGCACAGGGCGCGAGTCCTGGTGAACCAGCAAGATCATCTTCCTGCCACAGACTTAATACATGTCGTCTTCCATATGGATCTTTCTTAATATCATCAACTACATATTTCATAAAGAGGTTCTTGGACTTAACCGTATATCCATAGCGGCGACCAATAGTACCATCACCAATATCCCACTCGTCCCACCAATTTACGCCTTCCTCTTTCATTTCTTTGATGATATTGGTCGGACGTAAATAAATGGTAAAAAGTTCTCTAATAGCGGTTTTCCAAGCCATGCGGCGCTTACTACAAATAGGGAATTCACCTTTTGAAAGGTCATACTTTCTTACGGTATGATTAACACTCTTAGTATGCGCGGGAGTACCATCGGGGTACTTCGGTCTCGGATTGATATCGAAGTATCCATTCTCGAGAATATTATCAATGTCATCATTCAAGTAGATGTCTGCTTTATTCATTATCTTTTTACCTCGGCAAAACCTATGTTAAAGAATTTCTTTTTGAAGTTCATAAGATCACCCTTATCGTTTTTAATTACACCATTCTTAACCTTATAGATTTTACCAACAGTGAAAGCATCAAATACAGGATTCTCCTTAGTAAAAATTACTTCTCCATCATATCTTCCATATGGCTTTTTAACTCGATCTTCGCGGCCTCTTAAGCGGTCAAAAGCAAGAAACGCGCCTTTTGTGAAGTCGAATTCATCATCGGGATGACAATAAGCCTCTGCCTTTTCACCAGTGATTTTATCAATCGCGACAACTTTCTTAGACTCGGTATCGGCATAGACGACAATCATTTCATGTTCAGACTTAAACATACCATCACTCCAATAGTAGGCTTCGGCATCTTCTTTTATTCTATAAGCCCTTCCACTTGTAGAAATACTTTTAATGGTTACGACCTTACCACAAAAACGTTTCATCTCAGGAGTAAAACCACATCTAACATCTATATTACCCCAAGCATTTATTCCATATTCCTTCTCCATATCGTCCCATGAACGAACTTTTACTTTATCACCAATTTTGAATTTACTCATATCTATTCCCTCACTTCTTGACTTCAATAAATGTAGCTCTTTTTATAGTACTAAATATTTCTCCAAAAGATTTAGCCTTCTTAGAAATATAAATAGTGCCTGAATTGTCATGGACCAATCCATCATTGACTTTGTAAATCTTTCCTTTTGTAAAGAAAGGAGTCGTTGAATCAGTACAGAAAATCTCACCAGTATAATACTTAACTTTCTCTTTCTCTTTCTCCTTTGGAGCATCACCATTCATCAATCTCTCAAATGCAAGGTCCGCGCCGAAGTAGAAATCAAACTCATCCTTAGGACTACAAATTGCTTCGGCCTTTCTTCCGGTAGCCTTATCAAAGGCAATTACCTTGTTATCTTCGGAGTAGATAATGACTGCATAGGAAGGATTTTCAAACATATCGTCAGAGTAAACGTGTCCACTACGATCTTCCTTTATACCGTATCCACAACCCGTAAGATATGCGATAGTTACTATTTTACCACAATACTTTCTCATTCCTT
>Ga0256407_10003133_pt1 | contig 30022 bp, 31 predicted proteins | sample RumenRJG_04DNA_FD_193489 | JGI IMG/M metagenome (GOLD analysis project Ga0256407, IMG submission 193489) | Bovine rumen microbial communities from Lethbridge, Alberta, Canada - RJG_04 | ecosystem: Host-associated > Mammals > Digestive system > Stomach > Rumen | place: Canada: Alberta...
TTAACTGATAAATATTGCTTTCAATTTCCGTTATCTTATCAAGTGCAAAAGTATCTCCCTTAATTGCATTACGAATATTTCTCGGTGTAATCTTGTTTTCTTCTGCAACAATTTCGGCTTGAATAATAGCATTGTGTTCTTCTGTCGTTAGTGCTACAACTTCATAACTAACTGTTATCTTATCTCCGTCAGTATAAATCTCTTGCAACTTTTCTTCTTCTTTGTTAAATGTCGGCTTTTCTGTATATTCAATTTCTTTATAACCTAACTCTCTCAACTTTTCTTCCGTTGGATTTGTTATCGTTGTGTTTCCGTCTTTTACTATCTGCCCTGCAATTACAAGTTTTCCGTCAATTATTTTACCAAACATATTTCCCCCTTATGCTCCTATAAAATCTCCTGTTCCTGCATTACCGCAGAATTTGCCCTGCACACTTTCCCATATACCATACTTGTTAGTTAATGTATCGTAAACAGGGATAAAATTACGAACTAATCTGTTGTTGTCATAGATTTGGGAGTTGTATATTTTTACCTTTGAATAATAATTTGCACTTCCGTTGTCGTTGCAAGCAAATAAATAAAAACTTAAATTTGTTTCATATTCTCCTGTATGCGAATATACTAGAACATTGTCTATTGACAACCCTTTATTGTCTAAACTAAAAATATGTCTATTCGTGTTTGCATTAGTGATTGAATGATTATATATATTTCCGTTTGCACCTATAAATCTAGACGAAAGAACTCCGAAATAGTGTCTATTTGCATAATTTTTCCCTGGAATACTTTTAATTGTTCCAACTCTGCCAACCAATATATCTGTAAATTCAACATCACAAACAAATTGAATAGTTGCACTTGGAACTATTCCTGTATCTATCCATTGTGTGCCTGTGCTTTCAATATACTCTACTTCTTGGTATCTTGAAGGTATCCCCTTTTTCTTCATCATCAACTCGTAAAACATACTCATAGTCGCACCCCCTTTATGAAGCACTGCCAAAATTATCTATCTCTGCAAGACCGTTGCGGACAACAATACAATACACAGTGTTTGCTTCAAAGGTCGGCAACTCATTTCCGTTACCCCATCTGATACCGCTGTTATCCGTAAAAGTAAAAGTACTGTCCGTAGTAAAATAAATAACACTTTCATTGTCGGAAGTTGATACTGTTGTCAATACCAACTCATCTATTACACCAAACTTATATACTTCTCCACCCTTAACATTAAGATTAGTATTGTCCCCGTCTATAATCACTTTACCGCTGTTGTTTCCGGCGGAAGCAAAATTTAAACCGCTACCTTTTTCCATACCCATATCAAACACCCCCTTAATAACCTAACTGTACTGCTATAGCTGATGCATCCGTTACATCATCCAACTTAGCTTTAAGAATTGCCGGAGCATTATGTAACACTTTAACACCATCTTCGCTAAACTCCAAAGACGAATCTTCTACCCATGTTGTACCGTCATCAACAGACACTTCAAATTTCAATATACCGTTCCCGGTGATACCGCTAACGGAAATAACATTGTTTCTTCCTTCGTGCCTTATTGCCTGCTCAACAGCAACACTGTCTTTAACTAAATCTACAAACTTCATCGCAGTAGTACTCATTACACTACCCCCTTAAAAAATATTTTAATCAAAAATTTTATTAGCCCTGCTTTCTGTCGCACCGTACAACTTAACTGCAAACTTACCATACTCACCGTCAAGTAAATCTTTGGTAGATCCTACAAACTCATTGTACAATGTCTTTACCGGCACACCCAAAACCAAACTTGAAACTTCATCTATAATCGTCAACCAATCTTTAAACTCAAGCTCATCTTTCGTAGCGGTCCTCATAATCTTAACCATATCATCAAGTAACGGTATCTCTTTATCCGGAGTAAAATCACCTGTAACCACTTTAGATACAAAACTGTTATAAGCTTGCGATATTATCGGCAGTGCCAACACATTACTACACTGCATCAAACTCATAATAATATCATCTTTTAAATCATCCCAATCACCGCTAACCAACCCGGAAAGAATCGCAAGAGAAGTAAACGAAGTATATAAGAAAGAATTTAGCACACCGTAAATCAATAAATTTTTAGCCGCCTGCTTTTTATTTATATCGCCATGAAAATACATATACATCGTATCACCAATCTTTCTGCTGTACTGATTCGGAGTATTAGCAAAAGCAAACATAGCTCTATATAACCAACTATTCATACCACGATACTGAAAATTACTCAATGTAGAAGGTAAACTTGCCTGCTGACTTCTTATCGTAGCTCTCTCAAAATTCTCAATAGCTGTTTTCAAAGATACACCCTTGCTCATCTGATCCACAACATACGGATACCCACCGAATATAATTGCACCTATATCACCAACTCTTGTCATCCAACTAAGCATACCCTTAAAAGTTTTTACCTTTGCAAAAGTTGCATTACTGCCTTCCATAGCTTTTAACAAAGCTTCTGTTTGTCCGCCTTTTGCAAATCTGCTTTGGCAATACTTACTGTTTTTCATCATAAAATCAATAACTTTTTTCGGAGTTGTAACACCTTTCAAAAACCCTTCAAACCATTTTACACTACTCATATCTTCCGCATAGTTTATGCACGATAACAACTGCTTAATCATAATACTCGGCTTAACAGCAATTTTAGTTAACACATAATTGTTAACTAAATAATCACCTATATCGCTTATACCGTCAATAGTTCTTGCAACGGTAGAAAACTTTGCATTATCTAACACTTGCAAAATATATTTATATACTCTATCACCGTAAGCATTAGTTATATGCCTTTTAACTACAGTAGTTTTATAAACCTTATTCAAATCTGCAAGTTTTTCTTGCATATAAATAAAATGATTTACTTTCGTTATATGATCTAAAGCTATCTTTACCGGATTACCAAAATTCATTAACGGTAAATTACTTTGCACTCTTGCCTTAATAAATCCGGGCGATGATACTTGCCCTATATTATCTTTAAGCAAATCCATATTACCTTGTATCCTTTCAACAGAAGAAGGGAAATAATTTTCTGCTTGCGGCATATCCAACCCGTACATCTTTAAATACACCTTGTTAATATCGTCATACAACGAAGCAACTGCTTTTTGTAATTCATCACCAAACTTTTTATCTTGAATTGTGAGCTTATCCATCATATCCATAATCTGTACATTACCAAAAGCTCTTACAATTCTCTCTTTTAAGTTGTCATTTTTCATCCAAATATAACAACATATAAGCTGCATCTTATTCAATTTAACCGCATTACTTGTACCGCTTCTTGCATCCAATTCTTCATAAGTATATTCTTCGTTCAAATATCTGTTAACGGTCATATCCAAATCGGTAGCATTTTTCAAACCTAAAGCAGCAGCACATTTTGTTTTTAAGTTTTCTGTCGTTTCATAATTCTTGTTAAAAATATCAATTTCAATTCTTTCCAAACTATCTTTATCAGCTTGCTTCTTTCCGGCAATAGCATTTATGGTACTCCACCAATTACCTAACCACTTTATATACTGTTTCTTTACTCCGGCAGTTAACCCGTTTTTACTTTTATTATCTTCAATGTTAACCACCAAATCATTTATATCTTTCTGTATTTGCTCTTTTTTTAATGTTTCTTCAATCTCTTTAGCATTTCTGCCAAACACATTAATCTGCATCAAATTATCATAAAGCTGCTTATAAAACTCGGTCGTATTCTGATTTACCTTATTAGCCTTATAAGATAAAAACATATTTTTCATTTTCTCATAATTATCCAATCCAACACCTTCATCATCAATAATACTTGTCGCTCTCTGATACAACTCTCCTTGAGCTTGCTCAATAGTCATCTTGTTATACTTTTCAAGGTCCGTAAAAAATCTTTGTGTCTGCTCGTCAAACTTAGAAAACTTCTGCTGATTTTGTTTTCTCGGAAGTGCCTGCTTCAACAATCTGTTTATCTGTTTTCTCATATACTTCTTATAATTATTCTTTTCTTCTTCCGTAGCATTTTTCGGCGGCAAAACAGTTTTATCTTTTCTAACTATCGGCTTTCTCGGATTCCTTAACTGCTCTTTAACCAACTTAATTTCATCTTGCAAATCTTCAATAACATTTAACACACTCTCTTGTATTTCTTCTGCCGTAGCAGAAAACTTTAAATCATTAATCATCTGCTTTTGTGCAGCCCTGTCAATAAATCTTTTTTTATGCAAACGATTAATTATATCTTCCACAATCTTTTTAGCTTCTTTAACATCCGCACTCATCAACCTTTTATACTCATCTTGCACCTTATCAACATCGCCCTGCTCCACATTTCTGTACCCTTCTTCTTGCAAGGATAATATCTTTTCCAAAGTGCTGTCTATCTGGCTAAACTCTATAACCTTCTCCAAAACTCGCAGATTTCTTGCAAAATCAATATCGCCTGCAACTCTCCACTGATCCGCTAACCTGTAAACAGGATTCCCGTCAAGTGCGGCTTTTGCAAGTTCAACCGCAGCTTCCGCCGTAGCATCTTCTTTAACATATCCGCCGTCTTTTAAAATTTGCAATACGGTATCCGCACCGGCTTTATTCAACTCATTAAAGTCGTAAATATTTTTATCATTTAATAACTGTTTTAAGTTTTTGGAAGGTTTACTCGGCTTTCTTGTGTATGCAACATTTAACAAATTGTACACATCATCAATAGTTATACCGTCAACTTCGCTCGCTCTGCCTTCTTGAATATTTTTAATAACTTCTTTAATAGCACTTTCTTTACCGGCATAAATATTACTGTCCGGCACATCATAACTTCTGCTCAAGATTGTATTAAACAACTCTCTAACATCATCGTTAATCTTCGGCAAATCATCTTTAATTCTGTCATATATATCACTTAACCACTTTTTAAATCTTTCAAACACAGTTTTAAGTTTAGCAGTCGGAGCTTTACCTTCTCTAAAGAAAGCTTCGGCACTTGTCGCAAACAACTCTTGTTGCCTTGTAGAATATCTGCCGTTATCTTCCGGCTCACCCAACCACTCATCAAGCTTCTTTTTAATTTCCAAAACTTTTTTAGAAGCATTTTTAGATCTTGCAAAATAAAGTATCTCACTCAAAAACACATGTCCTGTTTCATGCAACAATGTACTCTTGTCGGAAGCACTGAACAAATCAATAAAATATTGTCTGTCGTAAATCGTAGTACTCCCTCTCGGCTGCTCTTGCTGCTGTTCTTGATAAAACTTCTCTAAAACTTTTACAGCTTTATCATCAAATATTACATAAGCTCTACCGTCAATACCGCCGTTATAACTTATACCTTTTACACCGTATTTGTTTAATAATAAACTTGCTTCCTTACGATCTGCATCTTTACCTTTCAAATTAAATGTTATAGCATCATATATTTCTTTACCTGTAAAATCTTCTCCTTTATAATTCTTAAAATCAATAGGTTTGCTGCTAATTATAAAATCATCAATATTTTTTATAGAATTTATAAAATCTATTTTTACTTGCCTTTCTTCATTAAAGTTGTATTTTTTAATAAGTTCTATTGTTCTTTCTTTTCCGGATTTCGCAAGGTTATTTATTTCTGCACTAAGATTAAAATCTTTTGCTTCGGGATGTTCTTCTTGATATTTTATTTCATACTCGTACCCTTTTAAAAAATCAGTTTGCACATCTTTTTCAAGTTCTTTTTCTGCGATTTCTTTTAATGCTTTTTGTACCTTTTCCGGTTGTTCTTCAAAAGTTTTATCTTCGTCTAACAACACATCGTTTTCCGGTATATCTACCTTAAAAGTTTGTCCTTTATCTTGTGTTATTTTAATATTATCTATATCTATACTTTGCAATTCTTCTAATAATTTTTTATCGTCTATACCTTCTATTTGTTCTCTATCTTCATTATTAATATTCTCTTGTAAGTATTTTATTGTATTTTTTAATAAATCTTTTATAGGTTTGTAGTTGTTTTTTTCTGTTGCTTCTAACACTGCTTCATTTGTTTCTTCTGTACTTAAAAGCTTACTTATTTCTTTTAAATTCTTTTTACCTTCAATTTCATATATATTTCCTTCTATATTACTATTCCATAAAGGAACACCCAATCTTTTAGATAACAAAGCTTGTCTGTATTTTTCGCTCGTATCTTTATTCTCTGCAAAATACAAACCCCACCCATGAGCTTGTGCTCCTTCTCCCGTACCTATCTTATCGGTAGAAAAAGTATCAAATCTGTGCGGAGTACCATGATATGCAGCTTGATAATATATATCCGGATTATTTGTATCAAATGTACCTCTGTTGTTTATAGATTTTATTTGGTTCGGTTTGAATACAGCTGTATATTCAACACCTTCATCCTTTGCCTGCAAAGCATCATATCCTTGTGCCTTAATTGCATCAAGGAATTGTTTTGTTTCTGCAACCATCCACGAGTTATTTCCGGACAATATCTCAGCCGCTTCATCTTTTGTTATTTTCGTTAATTTGTTAGTATAAAAATCGTATGCTTCAATATTACCAATGCTATCAAGAATTTCATTTACAACTTTCTTATTTGCAACATTTAACGGATTTTTAGAATTTAGAAATACATCATAAACATATCCTTCCTCAGTCCATTGTTCATTTCCTTTTTCATCATCTTGAATATGCATACTTCTATAATTAGCAATTTCTTTTGCTTTTGCTCTATCAGTAGAGAAAAATATCAAACCATTATATGCACCGCCTCTAAAAATATTAAATGGTGCTTCCTGCCTACGATAATGTTCTTCTCCGTTTTCGTCTGTGTACCATCCGGTATTTTTTGTTTTCTGTTTCCTACTTAGTGGTGTTCCATGATAACAAACTTTCGGCTCTCCGTTCTCATCCACAATCTTACTTGCATTTTGTGGATCGTTCAACCAATCACCAAACCAATTTTTAAAAGCTTTTGTTCTAACGACCAACCAAAGCTGCTCCGGCAAATTACTGTCTTTACCGTTCGGAGCTTTCAAAAATGTACCGTCTGCAACAGCTTTCTGTTTTATATCTTCTTTCTCTTTAGCCAAAACTTTATTGAAAATTCCTTTTTGTAAATATCCCTCTTGCCCTACAGGTACACTTTTATCAATCGTATCAAAATAATCAAAAATATCAGCACTGTCGCCGTTATGCTGCTGCAATATATGTTCTGCCTCATCCCATGTCATAGCCGTAGGCACATCCGTAAAAAAAGAGCTTTTGATTCTCGGACTTAAAGCTTCATACTCTCCGTACCTGTCATTACCCTTATCAAGCTTCCTGATCTTGCCTATACCCATATCGGCAAGAATATTTTTTTGTGTTTTAAAATTATTTCTAATACCGCTTCTTTTTTGTTCATCCGCTAACCAATCTTCGTACCCTTCAATCTCTGCTTCATACTTAGCCCTTTCCGTTTCATCAAAATCTATAGGATTAAAACTGTCATCCAAACTTATGTTATTATCATCAATATTTCTTTCGTCTGTTTCAATATCTCCACTCTGTGCATTAACATTAAACCTTTTATAATATTCGGCAGGTCTTATATTGTCTTGATTGTAAGCTTCCATAACTAAATCATCATAAAAACTTACAGCATTTTCCGCTTGCCTGTAAGCTTCATCTTTGTTTGCAACCTTACCGCTGTTAATTAAAGCATCCGCATACTCTTGTATTTTCTTTTTCTTTTCTTGCAAAAATTCAAGCTCAACTCCTCTTTTCTGTTGCGGATCTAAAGCTTTTTTAACTGTATCACCAAACTCTTTATAAGTTTCTCTCGGATCAGCATTTTTATAAGTTACCGGGCTTTGCTCATCTTTAAGCATACTGTTTAACTCATCGGCAACTTGCGGGCTTACGGAAAAATCTAACATATTATTTACCATCTGTTTGGCATACTCATCTTTAACACCGATATTTATAAGCTCTTTTGTTGCACTATCACTAATCATTTTTTGCACAAATCTTGTATTGCTTACGGTAGCACTGCCGCCACCAATCAAAGCACCAATCAAACCGGCATACCCAACATTAGCAAGTATCTCGCTTACACTTTCAGTTCTCATCCCGGAAGTAGTTGCTAATATTTCTTCCGCACCTTGTTGCGAAGCTTCTTGAATAAACTCAGTCGCAGCCGATTTTAAAATCTTTGCAAAACTTTTTCTTGCCGCAAGAGTTTCAATCAAAACATGCAACCCTACAAGCTCTAAAGCACCTTCTGCCGCACCACCGGCAACACCTATGCTTCTTGCTTTTATAGGAGAAAACCCTTTTTCAATACCTTCTTCATACAAACTTTGGTACTGATAAGCTCCAAACACTTCAGCAGCAGATGCCGGGCTTTTAGTTACAACCGTTGCTCCAATCGCATACAACAAAGAAGCACCGCCGCCAACCAAATCATAAATAAATCCGTCTTTATCTGTTTTACCTATACCTGTATATTGCAAAAATCTTTCTGTTTTATCTTTAAACTCTTGTGTCTGTCTGTCAATTCTGTTATAAAAATCTGTATATTTTTGTTTTATATCATCACTAAAATCTTCTCCACCGGTCAAAACACTGCCTATATTAGCAGCTTCATCTATCAACTTATCTTTCATACCCTTAAAATACATATAATTCTGTCCGAAAAATCTTGTCATAGCACTTGCAAAATCAACAGTACTTCCGGCAAAACCTCTAACACCTTCTTTAATAACATCTTCGCCGCTTTTACCGGTAAACATACCGATAGTATTTGCAGCATTTTGTATCAAGTTCGGAGCTTGCACAACATACTTTAAAGCATTTTTAACAATATCTTTTTTATTTGTAGCAAGTTTAGACAATCCAAAATAATTATCTTTTTTCTTCTCATCATCAACAACATCCGCTTCATACTCAATTTCGTTAGGTCTTTGTGCGGTAGTATTTATTTCGTTATTATTAGCATTTCCGGCAACAAAATAACTTCTTCTTTCCGGTTGCACAAATTTCGGCTTATCAGCATCAACATATTGCGGCTCTACCTTCTGATCCGCAACATTTTTATCTATATCTTGTGTTCTATCCAATCCTATACTTTTCAATACTTCTTGCGGATCAAACTCTTTTGTTACAGTAGTTCTTGTATTATTTTTGATATTATTAAAAATTTCTTCGCTGTTCATTACCTTACCTCATCAATAATATTACCGTTATTATCTGTAAGTTTTATAACACCGTTACGGTCAATAACATAATTTCCGTACCCTACAGATTTTTTTCCAATATTACTGTTAGCTTTAGGATTATTTGTATCATACATATTGCCGTCACCTATAACAGCACCATACTCTTTTTGCGGCACATCAAATCTGTTTTGTATCATCCAATTAAACACAGATTGTGTTATTTTATCTATCTTTTCTTTATCGTTTATATAATAAGATTTCAAATCTATTCCGGCAGCCATAGCTGTTTTATACACATGCTCAAATATTTCGCCCTTATCCGTAACGGAAATTTTGTCTAAATTAAAATTATTTCTGTTTGTTTTGTTTTTTAAAACTTTCAAAATACTATCTGCAATATACTCGCTTGCAGTTGTATCGCCGCCTATTCCGTTACCTTTCAAAATACCGCCAAAAGTTGTTTGTCCTTCAACATCCGTATCTCTCAATCTAACTTTTTTATCTACCATATCGCCTAAAGCAACTCTCAAAGCACTTCTCATTTTAGTTACGGCTTTTTGATTGGTATAATAACTGCCGTCTTTTATACCTTCATCAATATTGTTTATCGTTTCAACAATACTTTCAACATTTCTTTTTTCTTTAAAATCAACAACATAATCACCTTTCTTATCTAACTTAATACCCAACTTTTTCATCTCAACTTGCAAATCGCCAAACTTGTTTTGGTTAACTTGTGCATAATCAGAGTTCTGTTCTTTAAGCATACCGGAAGCATAAGATCTAAAAGATTGAAATTGCTCTTGTGTTATATTTTCTTGTTTAACTATATCGTCAACATTTTTAACACAATCTTGCATAAATTGATAAGCTTTGTCATATCCTTCGTTTTGATACAAATAATTAAACTGTTCTTTTAACTTATTTATTTTTTTATCTTGATAAGTATTTAATTGTGCATCATACTCTTTTTTTGCCTGCTCAATATACTTTTGTCGCTGCACCGGAGTTAACCCGTCATAATAAGTAGGTTTATCGTTTTTAACATTTCCGTCTTTATCTTTAGTTATTGCTTTTAACTTATCCAAAGCATCGCCCGGATTATTTTTTATATCTCTCACAACTTCCGCATTGGCAAGCTCCACTTTAAATTTGTTTTGTAAAGATAGTTTCTGTTCCGTAGTAAGAGCTTTACTGTTTATATCCATTTCGGCTTGTTTCACAAAAGCATCTTTTCTTGCCGGATCAAGTGCCGCAAGTGTCGCATAATTACTTACGGTAGTACCCATATTTGCATAATTTTGTTTCTGTAAATTTTTAGCCCAAATACTTTTATAACCCAAATTCGCAAGTGCTTTATAGTTTCTTCCTTTCTCGTTGCTCCACTTGTTATAAGCATCTTCGCTTCCTAAAACTTTAACTCCTAAAGTATCTATACTGCTGTTAAAATCTGCTATAGCATTATCAAACTCTTGCTGATTAGTTATAGTTTCAAGTTTATTGTTAAACTCTGCTTGCTTTAATTTTAAATCACTTTCAAACTGATCCTGTTTTACTTGCTCATTTTCAAGCTCAATTTTTTTATATTGCACAGCTAAATTATTTGCTATTCTTGCGGTATCATTTAACGGCTCAAGCGGATTAATCACTCTTGCAGCATTTGCAATAGGTCTTACAGTGCCATCCGGTAACACATTTTTTTTATATATATCATTAGCCATTTCAAAACTCCTTTGCCGTTAAATTATTGATAAGTTTTCATCTCTCCAACCAACATCAAAATACAAAAACTTACGGGCTTATCACCCTTAAAAAACTGTGTCATAACTTTAGAATAGTCGGAAGGTATATGCACATCAAAATCATCATCCGTCAAAACATCTTTATCACAAATAACTTCATATCTGTTTCCGTCAGTAGCTTTACTTTCAAAATATCTTGTATCAATTACTCTTGCAATTATCTTGCTTACTCTTTGCGGCAACCCTTGAGCAGTCCCGTCATTAGCACCGACATTTACATAAAGAGTTTCAATCAACCACTCATACCCCACACCAACAACAATAACCTTTCCGGCAACATCTAACGAAATTGTCCCGTCAACAACCGTCTTTTGATTTTGTATTTTTCCGTCAACCAACACATTTACCGTCTTACCTTCCAAAAAGTAAAGTCCGCAAACATCCGTAACATTATCTCCAAACTCAAACACCTTTGCACAATCACTGTATATTTGACACTTGTTTTTATATTCGTTACTAACATTTTCCTGCGGCAATCCCCAACTCAACCTTTCAGTAAAATAGCAAGTTTGCCCGTCAACAACTCTTTCAACTATCATCCAAAGTTCATCATAGTTGCCGTTTGGCTCAGGTATAACAGCCAAACTTACAACTTTACCGCCTATATCGTGTCTTGCACCGGCACAAACTTTATTATCCGCATCATAACTTATACTTCTTAAATTGCCGTCTTTATCGCTAAACCAAATAGTTTTATACGGCTCACAAGTATAGGTCCAGCACTTTACTCCGTTATGTAATAAATGCTCAAACATAACGGAAATGTTCATCGGTCTAAAACTATCTCTCTCGGCAATATAAGTAAAATTAGCAATTTGTTTTTCGTTATTGGAAACAAAGAAAAGTTCATCAAGAATATGTAACGGCATAATTGCCGCAGATCCTAACGAAGATACTTTAACACACATAACATTTGTAGGTGATAACACTTCCGCAATAGTTTGCTCACCAAAAATAAATTCTTCACAAGCTGTACCTATATACAACTTATTCATCGCAGCCATCCACAACACCATACTTTCTTGATTACCCTGCAAAAGAACAGTTATCGCATTTTCCGGAAGAATATCACCAAAACTGTTATCGCTAAAATTATTATAATCTCCCGCACACGAAGCACAAATCTTTGTACCTTTATCGGTAGATATAGAAAAAACAAACCTTTCTTTATAAAAAGCACAACAGTTCGGATACACCCCACCGCCGACAATACCTAACTCCCACAAATAAGTACCACCTGTAAAATCCGGCATATATCCGTCAACATTAACTTTAACTTCGCTTGCACTTACAACATCGCAAATAGTTCCAACACCATACCCGCTATGCAAATACAACCATGTTACACCGCCATCACTAACACTACCTTCTGTATGTATCGGCTTAATTTGTCCGGTTGTACCGGAAGATGTCGCCTCATAATAATTATTACCGCTTTTTCTTATATCGCCGGTAGTTATACTCTTACCGGATTCCCACATTTGAGTACCTAAATCCGTATAATTTAATCTTATTACCCTACCTATATCTTTATCACTAAACAAATCAAACGAAGCACCGGATGTATTAAAAGTACCCTTGTATGTATCTTTATAAAAAGCAGTCCATCTTTTTAACTTTAATTCTTTACCGGAATATCCGGCAGTAGCAGTTTCTACATAAAAACCTTTTCCTTGAACGGTAATAATCAACTCTTGATTTGTTACCGAATATAACAAACTTGCAGCTTCGTTTAAATCCAAATACTCATTAGACGATGCAATTTCAACATCATCAATATACCATTTTGTACTATTTGACGAGCCTTTTATACCGGAAGAAGAAAGCACAACATTACAATTATAATTAGCAAGTTCTGTTTCAACAGTTATCAATCCTGTATGATCCGAACATTTTAAACCCATATTTTTAACTGTATTTACTTCACCAAACGGACCTTTTTCAATAATAAAATTTTCTAATACCCAACTGTCATCTGCATACCTTTTTAACACTTGTATCGGAAAATCTTTGTTGCATATATAAAGTACATCAACATTTTGCACATAACTTATTTTTAACTTGCCTTCTTCATCAATCAAATCGGTTATACCGTACGGGCTGCCAATCTCATACACATCGCCGTTACCGTCTTTAACCAACTCTCTGTTTTTATAAAATCTAATTACATTGTTACCAAACTCAACAACATAATTAATCAGCTTGTTAACTCTAAACGGTATCAATACTCTTTTTGTGTTTGTATCGGTATAGCTGTAACTGTCCAAAATATGTAAATTATCACTGCCATCGCAAAACACAATTGCATTGTTACTGATATTAATTGCCAAAGATAAACAAGTGCCGGTAAAATCAAGCTCAAAAACGGTACTTCTGTATATACAAACACTTTTAACAGTACCAACACAAACAACCTTATCATCAACAACAATAGCTCTATTTATACCTAAATCACTGTCATATCTTGCAAGTATCAACTGCTTTACCAACTCTCCGGTAAAACTGTAAATATTGCAGCAAACACAATACTTGCTGTTAATCTGCTTGTAAACATAAACATAAACATTGTCGCCTTGCAACTTTGCACCTGTAACAGTACCGCTTTCAATTCCCAAACTTACAGCATTTCCGTCATGATAAAAATACAAATTTGTTTCATTTCTTAAAACAAAATTATTATCATCAATTTTAAATCCGTCAAAATCGTTAGTTATGTTTTCGCTTATTATACAACTGTCTGTAATATCAAAATTTCCGCCGATTTTTACAGTTAAAAATCTTAACACCAACCCGTCAAAACTCGCCAATTTACCCGTATTTCTTAACGGATTACGATACGGCTCTAAATCAAACAACTTTTCTGCATTTGTGTCGCCCGTAGTATTTATAACAGAATAACTGCTCCAATCGGCAACACTCGGTATAAAATTATAACTTGCCGTAGAAGTAGATACTTTATAGCTGTTTCTGTCGCTCCACCAACCTGTTTGAGCAACTTGCAAAATATCTCCTAACGGATTACTGCTGTAATCCACCAGCTGAACAACAACAACATTAGTAAAATCAAAATCGCACCTTGCAATATATCCGCTGTCGCACCCGAACACATAACGGCTGAAAGTATAATCAATACTTACACAATTAATGTTTGTTGCTCCGGTAACTTCCTGTAAAGTTTCAAAAAAATGTTTTATGTTATCATTAACAAACACTGTACCGCCACGATTCATAGCACTGCCGTAAATCGTAGGCAACACATTTTTCATTTGTTTGTTACTTGCAATAAAACTCTCTAAATCAACTCTGCCAAAAAGCTGTTTAGAAATTTCTCCACCGTTAAAACTTGATTTAATAGTTCTGATTTTAGCCATGTTATAACCTATTCATAAAAATAACTTATTCTTGTTGGAACATTGTTGTTAAGAGGACTAACCGCAGCATTAGCACCACCTGTACTTGTGCCGCTAACACTGTTTCTGTCAAAACTTTTACTTGAAAAAATACTGTTTGCAACACCCAATCCGCCGCCTATCAACGAATTAGCCGCATTAGCTTTAGCAACTTTTTTTTCGTATTTATACATTTTTGCCTGATTTAAAAAATCTATGGACTTTGTTTGAAAATTATAAGATAAAAGATTAAGATCGTTTTCCAAATTATAAACACTTTTGGCAACAGCTCTATCTCCGGTAGTACCGGCACCGCCCGCACCGCTAACCAAATTTCTAACATACTGATTAGATATAAACTGTTTGCCTTCACGAAGTTTTGCATCTTGTGCATAATTACCTTGCACAGCAACATTTCTTGCATTACTTTCGGCAACTTGTGCATTTGCACTTGCAGCTTGTGCTTGTGCCTGATAATTTTGATAACTGTTTGCCGCTTGAGCAGCAGCACTTACAACAGATATTATCGTAGAAGCTATAGCCATACCAGCCATAAAAACCCCCTTACCACACTCTTGCTCTTTCTGTAACACCGCTACCCAACGAAGCATTAGGCAACTGTATTGCATTAACTCTCTTGGCATCCTTAACAGCCAAAAGATACTCGTTCATATATGTTTGTTTTTTCTGATCGTCTTGAGTTAACACATCCGCCAACTCATAAGCAATTCTGCAACAAACAACATTAACAAAATTAAAATCAAACTTATCTTCAGTTATAGAAGCCGTATATAAAACAGTTATATTATCTTTATTACAATAAACATTTCTTCCGGCAACATCATATTGTCTGTAAGCACCGTACTGATACGGATAAGTAGATAATGCATTAAATCCGTCAATTTCAAGCAACAACAACAAATCTTGCGGCAACTCAAAAACTCTCGGCAACATACCAACACCGCTAACACCTATCTCAAAAACAGTTCCGGCAACAAGAGTAGTACTGCCGATAGTTATACTGTCGCCCTTATCCATATTCGTATAAAAAGTTATTTTTCCGGCAGCTTTCGTGTCGGCACTGCCGCCTACCAAAGTATCACCGCTGCAAACAACTTTTTTATTCGTGCTTTTTATCACGATATCGTTTCCCGAAACACCTGTATTTGCAGCAGTTATCGTCAACACATTTTTATTATAAGTTAACACAACATCACTAACCGCAACGGCTGCAACATTTTCAACCGTTTCCAAAATATCATTTGCAAACAATACAGCTTTACTCTTAGCAAAAATCCAATTATGCCTTTGCAATTCTTCTTTAACAAGCCCGTCATAAATTTCATCAATTAATCTTCTCGGCTTTGTATTATCCGTTAATGCACTTATTGTTTCGCATCCCAACTTAATTAAAGCTTTGTTGTACAAATTTAATTTTGTCGTCATATTTTTATCCTTTAAAAGATTCTTGCTGCTGCTTCAACTGTTCTTGCTTAATAATATTGCTTAATTCTTCTTCCGTCATATTTATCTTTGCTAAGATATGAGATACAACTTGCCTTCTGCCGATCATAATATAAAGCTTTATTTTATTTGCATCGTACGGCTCTGCAATCTTACTTGTCGGATCTACCGGAGCAATTCTCCCTAAATCACATAACACCGCTTTAACATCCGGATTATCCTTTTTAAATACTCTTTGATAACATCTTACTCTTGAAACAAATCTTTGAGCCCATGTTAATACACCCATTTTTTTACCGCCTTTTATTTTTAAATCAATTTTATTCCGCTTTGAGCTTCAACACCCGCTTTAGCTAAATCGCTTGCACTCTTTGCAACCGTAGGCATAGCAGCAAGCATCTGTTGAGCTTGTGCCGCTTCAATCTTTTGTTGTTCAATTGTTTTAAGTTCTTCTTCCGAATAAAGTGCTTTTGCCGGTACACCTATACTTCTTGCCATAATCTTAGCTGTTTTGGTAGGATTAACAATATTAAGCATATCCGGATACACTTGAGCATAACCGCTTATAGTTTCTAAAAATCTGTTAAGCTTTATAGCTTCTTCACTTTTTTGAGCTTCATCAAGCGGACTCTCAAACTCAATAGTAAGTTTGCTCTTGCTTCTTATAAGTTCCGCTCTTAAATCTTCCGGCATTTGTGGCAACCTTCCGGCTCTGTCGTGTATATCAAACTCTCTCATACAACAAACAGCAGCCCACTCCTGATATATTCTTGTAGCCATCGGAGCAAGCAAAATAGCTTGTTCTTGCTTTTTTACCATAACTTCAGTGGCTGTCTTTGCGGAAGGATCATTAATCAATATTTCAAGCAAATTAATACAAAATCCGTCAGCAATATTTTGTTTTAACTCTTGCCTTAAAAGCTCCATAGCTCTAAGATCCATATTTCTTTGCATGGTAGCGGCAGCCGGTCTGCCTTGCTCATCAAGTCCGCCGTAAATAACAGATCCCGCCGCACCCAACTGATTCAAGTTAACTACGGCATCTTCTCTTATAAGCATCTCCGGATCAGCAGACATTTCCGCTGCTCTCATAGTAATTCTCATCGCAGCATTTAAGGTTTTTTGGTCTGCAAGACATTTCATAGCCGGTCCATACCCGTACACTTTTTCGGTAGGAAATACCTCAACTCTTGCCATACAATAAGGCATTGTATGATATCCGCCAACATTTACAATCTCACAAGTATCGGCACAAAGATAATACGATGAATATTTCATACTTAAATTATCTTCTTTGTTTGCATCGTACTTATCGTTAGGGCAAACATAATGCAAAAACTCATACTGCATATTACAATCTTTACTTTCTTTAATTTTTGCAGGACATTTATCGCCGAACAATTCTTCGGCTTGCCTTTTATCCAACTTAAACTTCCTGATAAAAGTATCTTTTTCGCCGTAAGCATTAGTTTTAGCCCAAACTTCGCTCATCGGAAAAGTTCTGTAATATATACCTTCCGGTCTGTTATCAACAAAAAACGGCATCTGTCCAAACATCCCGGCACCTGAAAACATCGTATCAACGGCACTATCAAATCCGCTTTTGTTTGTATAACGGTATTTTGCAATTCTTGCTGTAACATCATCAAAATAATCTTGAAAATAAGAAGTAAGGTCCGGATCAGTCGTACAAAACTTTGCCCATGAGCGAGTACGAGGACAAATAATACTTTTCATAATAGAAGCAAATTTCGGTAAAGCACGAGCCGCAGTAGAATCAAACTTTTGCTGTTCCAAATTCATAAAATTTAAAACTTTCGTAACAAAAGTAGCTTGTCCCGGATCAATTCTCTGTGCAATTTCTTGCCATGTAAAATCAAATCTGCTTCTGACAAGCTTCATACTTTCATATTCTTTTAATATTTGTTCGGCTTTTTTCATATTTTTTTATCCTCGCTTGCAGCAAGCATACAGGGTGATATATGCTTGCTGCATGTGTAACTAATGTATGGCAAATTAGTTATTTACAGAAAACAACATAGCTACTTTCAATGTGCCGGAAGCAGGCAAAGCAGCAGTTCCTACAGTGATGATAATTTCTTCATCAGCTTCAAGAGCTGCCATAGCACCGGCTTTACCGAACAATGTCGGAGTATCTACGGAAGTAAACACAGCATCTGCTTTATATTTTGCGGTTGCTGTTGCATTACCTATTTGGATTTTTGCAGATCCTAAAGAAGTATCGGTAGTCAAAATACCGCCGATAAACTTTTCGCCTTGTTTAGCTTTAGCAATAACAATAGTATCTGCTGAAGCTTGAGAAGCTAAATCAATTGTTGCATTGTAAGTTTTGATTTTACCTTCTGCAACGGAAGCATTAACTAAAGCTTGTTTCAATTCGTTACAATATGTTTTAGACATTTTATTTTCTCCTTATAAAGATGGCGGCTTTATTTTTTTAATGTGTAAAAACCGCAAAAGCACATTTATTTCAAACAAGTTAAGCTTCTACACACTCAACTTTAACACAACCTTTTTCATCCAATCTTGTAGCACCGATTGTCTGTTCCATATATAAATACGGTTTTGATTGTTTATCTTTTCTTGAGCTGAAATCAACAATCATACTCATCCACTCACCTAAAGCAACACAAGATTTTGCAAATATAGGAACATATCTTGTAGTGCCGGAATTTGGCAACTTTTCTTTGTGTACAAACTCAAATCCTAACCATGATTTCAATTTGCCGTCTTGCAAGATAGGATTACCCCATTGGATGTTGTTATACTTAGCATCAGCCAACAAATCAGCTGCTTGTTTTGCTGTTATAACACAAACAAGTTTTTCAGTATCAACATCTATTTCGTTACCTAAAAGAATTGTTCTTGCTTTGATAAGTTTTTCGGATGTAAGACCTGCTCCGCCGGCAGCAACAACATTGTTTGCATCAAAGTTTGTTGTTCCTGTACCGTACTGACCTGTTTTGTTTGCTCCGAAGAAAGCTTCAATAATAAGATCATCTTCATTTCTTCCGAAAGCTTTTTTAGCAGCCAAAGCATACATGTTGTTAGGATCACCCAAAGTTCTGATTTTATCCAATCTGTCAAAAAGATGTCCCCAATTGTAAGTTCTTGGAACATACCATCTTCTTGCAGTTGTAACATCGTCTTGAGGTGAATCACCGTTTTTAACTGTTACTTCATGTACTTGTGTAATACCTACTTGGTTAGCTGCAACAGCAGATTCTCCAACAATACCGCTTTCTACTGTTACATAAGGTCTTAATTTAGATCCTTTGTCTTGAGGAAGGATTTGATACATGTCTTTAAATTTTTGACAATAAAACATGTATTCATTACCGGTTAAAAATAATTCTGGCATTTTCTTTTCTCCTTGTAAATAAATTTTGTATGATTTATTTTTTTCAAGGTTGCCCGCCGAAACGGACCAATTCAAAAATCAGCTCATTAACTAAGCTGCGGCAATTATGCCGGTCAGATTTCTTTCAATCGGTCATTGGACCTTTTTCAAGGTTGCCCAATATTTCCGTCTATATCAAATAACTTTTTTTATCCTTGCATATCAGATACGGCAATTTTTGCAAGCTCATCATACTCTTGCAAAGCTGCTTTATCGCCGCTGTTCATCTTTGCTACCCACTCTGCATTACTCTTTAACTGCTCAATCTTTTCTCTTGCCTGTTGCGGAGTTAAAGTGAATCTGCTTTGTCTGTTATCTCCCGCACCTCTTAAAACATCTTCGCCAAACTTGGAAGCAAGATTTTTAAATATATTCATTACAGTTTTATAATCTGTAGCTTTTTGTAAAGCTTCAATCTGTTCAGGAGTAACTCCGGCAATCTTTGCCGCTTGCTGTGCAGCTTTTAAATTGTTATCGTAGTTAGATCCCCACTCACTTTTAAGATCTTCTTCAGCTTTAATTGCAGCAGCTTCAGCCGCTTTTCCTTGCTCAATTTTTGCAGTTTCTAAAGTTTTATATATTGCAGCAGCTTGCTTTTGTGATAAACCGATTTTAAACAACTCCGGAGCAATAGCTTTAGCAATAGCATCGTCTTGCCCTTCGGCAATTTCAAACTTATAATCTTCCGCTTTATCCGGTCTGCCTAACTTTTTATAAAAAGCATTAACTTCGTCTGCATTGTTTTCATCCGGAAGTTTTAAAAGTTTTTCTTGCGGTACACCTTGATACTTCTCATAATTTCTGTAACCGTTAACAACATCTTCTATCGTCTTAAACCCTTTGTTGTTAACAAACTCCATAGCTTCTTGGCTCAACCCTTCAAAAACATTATTGTTTGGCTCTGTCATTTCTTTACCTCTTTAACTTGTTTTTTTACTTCTTTGGTTATTGTTTCCAACTTTGCCAACACATCTTTCGCATCCAAATCCGGATACAACATAAATAATTCGTACAACTTTTGTTTAATTTCTCTGTTAGCTTGTATGTTTTGCATTTTTCCGCCTTTTTATTTTTTTATTGTCCTAACAAAGTTTTACTTGCAGAAGGTTGTCCGGCAATCGCATTACCTTGACTTTGTGCCGGTGCATAATAATCTCCTGCAAGCATATTCGCTGCTCTGCCTTTTTTCTTTCTTAAAGCTTCAAGAGTTTTAGCTCTTGACGAGCTTTCATCAATAACTTTAGGAGCTTGTTTAACTTCAATTTTCGGTACGGAAGGTGCTGAAAAAATACCCGCCATAATTTTTACTCTCCCAAACAAAAAAAGCCCACAAAACAAATTTCTTTGTTTTTGTGAGCTTTTAAAATTTTATTTAATAAAAAAATTTGATCCACGATAAAACACCCTTTTCCGCAGATCAAACTATATTTAAAATCTTTTTTACTGATTAAATTCTAATCAAATCAAATTTGTTTGTCAAGTACTTTTTTTATTTTAAGTTTCTTTGCTACAGTGCCAACATTAAATCGTTTTTGGCTTTTGCTTTATTATCAAACTTATCCGATATATAAATTATTTGATTGTTTGTGTTTTTAATATAATAAAAATAATTATCAGCTTTATCTTTTTTAATTATCCCGCTGTTTTTGGTTATCTCACTATACAAAGTTTCTTCTTTTGTTGTTATGTTTTTTTCGTCTTTTGTTATTGTTATCGTTGATTTAACTTTTACTTTCGGTTTTAATGTATCCACAAACTTATAAACTCTCTTTTCCTTTTCAAGTTTTCCTATTCCTAAACTTTCAATATCTTTAATATCTCTTTGGATAGTTTTATACGAAACATTAAACAATTCAGCCAAATCTCTTGTTGTATGTTTTTCTTCTTTCAACAGATATATTTCTTTTATTACTCTTTTGACTTTTGTTATTACTTCTTGTTTCATACATTATTCTCCTTACATTATCACCGGTCTTATAATACTTGTGTTCATCTGTCTAACATTTCTTCTTGTCTGCAACCTGTCGGTAACCGTCTGTGCTTTAACATCTCTTGCAAAAGTTAAAGCAAGTGCATCAGCTTTTCCGGGCGATCTTCCTATCCTTTTTTTAATATCCGCTTTATCTTCAAGTTGTATTATATCTTTCGGCAACTGTTTTATGTTTGTCAATTCTTGCCTTAAATCGTGATCATCTTCAATACACCCTTTTACCGTCAACCAATCTTTCATCTTGCAATACATTTCTGCTCTTTTATTTTTATATCTCTTGCTTACGGAAGCATCATTAAACCCGATATCATAAACATTTTTATATCCGCTTTGCCTTAAAAAATCTACCAAACTACCGCCTTCACCGCCACGATCCACAAACACAGCAGCGGGCTTATGCTCTTGTATCAACTCTATAGATATATCAAGCAACTGAGGAGCAGAAGTTTTCGCAACCTCTTTTAAAATCTTTGCATTAACACCTTGCCTAAGATACCAAACGGCAGTATCATTACCAAACCTTGCCGGATCTATCCCTATAATCTTTGGTGCATACATATAATCGCCTACCGGAAAATCTCTTTTTTGTGCAGCAATAACAACATCTCTTGATATCAAATTAAAATCATCCGCACTGTTTATCGGATCTCCTTCGTAAATATGGTCGTAATCTTCCGGATGATTTCTCAAACATCTTAACCGTTCTGCTTCAAGTGCTTCGGTCCAAAACGGATTGTCATACCAATTCACTTTCTCCAAATAAATATCATCATCTCCGCCGCTCACTACAGCCCAAATCGGATCATTTTCTTCTAATCTGTTGAAAGAAAACCACAACTCAGATCCCAACTTTCTTATCGTAGGCAACAAAATATCAAGCTGCTCTTTAGAAAAGCTTTGTGCTTCATCTACCCAACACTTGTCAAATCCTTCCAACGATTTCAACTGTTGTCCGCTTTTCTTTCCGCCGGTACCTCTCATACCCTTAAACACAATCTCACTGCCGTTAGCATTATTAACAATCGTATCGGTATATATCGTATAGTTTGGTGCAAGTCCGCTCTGCTGTATAGCATCAACATACACTTGATAAGTAGAATCTTCAATACTGTTTTGAAACTCTCTTAAATTTAATATCCTTTGCTTTCTTTTTGTCTGATTCAAATCTGCAAGCACACACCTTGCAAGACACTGAGTTTTTGCTCCACCCCTGCCGCCGTAAAAAGCATAAATTCTGTACCGCTTAGTATAATCCAACAAAACTTTAAACTTTGCCGTTATAAGTATCTTTGCTTTTTCCATGCTATTTCACCTCTACCACTTGTATTTCCGCTTCCGGCTTTTTATTCGCTTCAACAACTTCCACTTGCAAATTAACAAAATGTTGGCTTGTATGCACTTCCGTATCACCTTTCGCCAATCCTTTTATTTGTGCCAACACTTTAATTGCATTTATCCTGTCCGCCGTTTTGGCTGTTTTACTGCGGATAATATCCGCTAAATGTTTGTGTAGTTCAAGGTCGCTCATAATTATTTGCTTGGTAACAGCTTTATTTAGAAACTTTATTCTGTTCAAAACATTACTGTCAGCAAGCAACTTGCAACCCCTTTCCGTACAGCTTTTAAGTTTTATTTCTTTTTTACCGCTCTCTTTGTGTGCCAATCTGTAAGCTTCCGTAGCACTTTTACCTTGCACAATATACTGTGCAAATCGTTCCTGTAAAGAGTTCTTTAGCGGAGTATCCATATTAATAAAAAAATCAACATCAAACTCCATCTGCATAACAGGCATCGGCTTAACATCTTCAGTCGGTAACAATGTTTTCTCATCAATTTTCATCCTAACCCCCTTTTCCGCAGATTATTATTTTTATTTTTTTACATCCTTGTTAAATCATCTTTCAACTGTTTTACAATAACATCTCTTATTTCTGCTAAAGTTTTAAACTTGTACTGTGGCAACTGTTCTTTATTTGGCAACGATAACGACTTTAAAAACATAATTATTGCTTTATAAAAAACTTTGTCGGTTATACTGTCATGCTTTTTTACTTCTGTTACACACAAATTAGCAAATCTTTGATATTCCGCAATACTTGTTATCATTAAATATTCTATTATCGGCTTTAACTTATCTTGCATATTATCTACAACAGCTTTTTTTCTCTTGTTAACAATCATGGCTGTAGTTAAATCAGATGCCGTATCAAATATATCCTTAACATCTTTTTCGCTCTTGTTTCTTTTATCGCACTCTTGCTGTGCTTCTTCTCTCGTCTTAAAACAAAAATTTTCACTCAGCATTTCACCGAACACACCCTTACAACCAATTTCTTTACCATCTATAAACAAAAACATATCGCCTATTATCATTTCTTTATATACCGCCCAATCCTTGCATTTCAAATCTGATATTATCATCCAAACAGTATCGCCGACTTTATATTTAGATCGCAACATAATCTGTATAATCTCTGTTATTATCTTATCTCTTTTTTGATACCACTCTGCCGCCGGTATATCCAACTTCTCTATAGCAACAATAACATCCTTAACAAACTCATCCGGTACACTGTCAGCTTCCAACTCTGCTTTGTTAATCATACCCTTAATCTTCTCATAATCAACAAATCTGTTGTTATCGGTCAACCAAACAAACAACGGATTTAACATCTTTCTTAACTTTTCAACAACCAACCGCTTTCTCGGATTCTCATACATACTGTTTGCAATCGCCGCTTGCTCTTTAATTTCCGTAGCCGTCTTTGCAGCAGGCTCGTTTATTAATCTTTCAAGCTCTTTATTTCTTGTTTTTTCAAACTTTTCAATTTCTTCTGTGCTGTTTTTATATACTTGCGGACACTCTTTTATTTTATCCGCAAACTCTTTTGTAGTTTGTGCCTTTTCATTTGCTTTCTTTTCTATAGCATTATAAATATCTTCCAAAAAACAAGCTTTTAGCAAAACAAAATAATTTATACCGTCGCCGATTTTTTCTTCTACCATATTCTCATCCGGCAAAATTCCGTACTTCTCATACTTCTCAACCATATCCGTTATACTTACTAAATGTTTTGCAAACATCCCCCACAAAGCATACTCTTTGGTATTACACCTCATAACCTTTTTAGCTTGCTCAAAGTTATGCAGCTTATCATCTTTACTTGAATATTCTCTTGACTTCTTTTGCAATACACCGTTAATATCTGCAATACATCCTTCAACTATCGTCTTAAATTCTTCGCTATTCATTTCCTTTCTCTCCTATAAAAAACTCTATTATTGCTTCTTTTAAAATTATAATTAACAACTCTACAACACAGAACAAAAAGCAAAATGGTATCAATAATAACATTAGTTCTTTTTTACTATATCCCGGCTTATTATCTGCTATTCTTTGAAAATGTGATAAATAAACGACAAAGACAAACAAATAATTAATTATCAACAAATTTTCAATTATCATTTCTTTTCCTTTTCATATTCTTTATAATTTCAGTTTGTATTTTTAAAACATACTCACAAGATTTTTTACAATCCATACATTTACTTTTATCTTGGCAATCCGTACAAGGATTCTGCATAGCAAAATAACATATTCCCGGATCAAAAAGTTTTTTCATTTCAAAATCTTTTTCTTTTACAATTATCACATTACTGTCTTTACTTTCATCGTTATAAATTATCTCTATCGCATCAAGCATCCCTTTCAAATAGTTTTCCCGTCTTACTCTTAAATAATCCGGCTCTATTTTTCTTTCCATACAAACATCGTTATACTCTTTACTTATATCCTTAAACATCTCAATTACTTGCTGCTTATTTTTCATTTTCTTCTCCTATCCGTTTTACACTGCTTGCAAAAATTAAATCATCAACATATATCCCTGCTCCGTCAATAAATACTCCGTTATCCAAAGGTTCAACTAATTGCTCTGGTATCAAACTACCTTTCGGTATTACATTATCTTTATCGTTTATACTTGAGCAAATATCTTTTATTACAACAAACATTATTTCCCCATTTTCTCTATTTGATCTGTTATTATTCGTACCGATTCAAACACATACTTTTCCAAATTGTTAAATTTATTTTCAAAATCTCCTATTTTCTGCATATCATCCGTTACTTGTTTAGATACCAATTCTGTTAACTCTGCATAACCCTTAACATTAGCTTCGGCACTGTTTTGTATAATCCTCAATATATCGTTATTCTCTTTCTCAATATGATACTGAGTTTGTAAAAGCTCATGCTCCAACTTTTTTATCTTATTGCTTAACCTTGTTACACAAATACCTAAAAAACAAACAACAAAAATCATTAAAGTCATTATCTCTTGCATCTGTTATCTCCTTACAATTTTTCAAATTCTTTTTGCAATTCTTTTAACTCTTTCTCGCATCCGCTCTTTTCTGCTTCAAGTTCTGTTACTAATATTTTCAATAACTCATCGGTTATAACACAACTAATATCAATGCTTGAATACATATTGCTTGGCGGACGGACCTCAATCACACATTTATACTTACTTTTAGCAATATCTTTTAAATATTTTATCTTCTCGTTTGTTTTATCAACAATTCTTTGATCTAACGACATATCTTGTTTTATTGTTACTGCTTTTCTAAATGTTTTTTCGTCCATCTTCCACCCCCAAAAATTCAACTATTTCTTTGGCTAATTCCATATTATTCTGCCAACATACTTCTTTTTGCACCTTTGTTTCCCACTTACAATATTTCATTTCGTCTTTGATTAACACTTGTGCTACCTTTAATATCATTTGCTCTTTGGTATCTCCGTAATTCCCTTTTTCTGTTTTCATTTTGCAATTATCACATCCACCATCATTAACTTTACAAAAACCTGTTATTCCTACATAAATAGGACAATTTAATACTTTATCCACCATTACTATTGCATATCTTGCCTTAACATCCTTTGCCATACCTACCCCCATTAAAATAATTTTAACTGTCTATTATATTCTTCTAACCTTCTACAACTTATCTCGTAATATTGCTTATCTTTTTCAATACAAACAAATCTTCTTTTAAGTTCGCTGCATGCTACTGCTGTCGTACCGCTGCCACTAAAACAATCTAAAACTAACTCATTTTCTTTACTGCTATTCTCAATCAAAATCTTAAAAATCGTAATCGGCTTTATTGTCGGATGAATATATAAATTTTTATCTTTAATATTTATCGGCTCATGAAAAATTGTTTTAGCTCTTTCATAGCATTTAGGTTGACAGTACCCCCCCCCTACGAAAATATAAACAATACTCTTTATCCGTCAGATATTTATTGTTAAATGTAGGCATAGCATTATCTTTTTGCCAACACAAAATATCAAAGCTGCAATTATTCTTTGTAACAAAAAACTCTAAATAATCTATTATCTGTGCTTTATTGCACCATATATAACAATTCACTTTGCCTTGAAGTCGTATAATCTCTTTGCAAAATTCAAGCGATACACCTTCTGTTATACCTGCTTCTTTTATTTCGTTGTGCATCTGTTGAATAGATTTTGCAAAGTTGCTTTTTCCGCCTGCTTTTGTATTTTTAATCAGATACGGCGGATCGGTTAACACCAAATCAACACTTTTGTCCGGAAGCTGCTTTAAAACATTTAAACAGTCATCGTGTACAATCTTATTTTCTATATCTTTTATCTCTATCATAATCTCCCTTCCAATCTAATATCCTTACCTTTCAACTCAATAATGTTTACATACTTGTCGGTATCCACACCGTTATCATGACACATATACCCGGTACACATGCCGACAATACGACTCTGCACCCTGTTATCGTTTATCTGTGCAATAGATATATTCGCCGTTACAAAAATCTTTTTACCTTTCTTTTTTTCAATTCTTCTTTGCAATATCCCGTACAAAATATCAATAGCATCATCTTTACTGCCAACACTGCCGAAATCATCAATAAACAAACACTCACATTTTGAATATTCATCAAAAAAATCTTCTTTCTTAATTCCTCTGTCTTTGTAGTTTTTAAGTTCTGAAGAATACCTTAACAACCTTACACTCTTACCTTGCATAACACAATCTCGCAAAGCACTAACTAACAAGTGAGTTTTTCCTTGCCCGGCAGCACCGTAAAGATAAACACCTGTATCGTCATTAACAAACCTTTTTGCAACCTTCAAAGCTAAATCAACATTAGCAACACTCTCTCTTACTTGAAAATTATCAAAACTCATATGTCTATATCCCAAAGGTAAAAGATAATCTAAATACTGTAATCTTCTTCTGTGAGCTTCTTTTTGGCTCTGACAACTGCTGCATAATATATCTTTCTCACCTTGCATATACTTTACTCTCGCACCGCAAACATCACATTTTCCGTCTATAAGTTCTTTGTATTTATTATTAATTCTTTCAACCACACTTTTAAGATCTTCTTCCACTTAAACCCCCTTATGCTTTAATTCCTATATTCTCATAAGCACCGCTGTTACTGTTTGCAATAAATCTTCCGCCGCCTTTTTGTTTTAGCTCAAACAATCCGGTCCATCCGTTAGCAATAGTATTATCAACAATCTGCTTTGCGGTTTCCGCATCACCGTTACACCACTTTACAAACCTGTTATAAATAATTCCTACACTCTGTTGGCTTTTATAATTCTTTTTGATAGTTTTTCTGTACTGCAGATATCTGAAAAATTCTTTATCAACTTCGTTTTTAATTTCAAAAGCTACGGAAGCAGCTGCTTTTTTTTCGGTCGGCTTTTCTTTTTTTATATTTTTTTCTTTTAAATTATTATTATTTATATTATTAATATTATTAAACAATTCTTTTTCTTTTGTACACTTTTCTTTTTCTTTAATTTGCCGATTGTCATTTTTTGACAAGCGGTCATTTTGTTGAAAATTCAACTCGTTTTGTTGTTGCTCCGTTTTTGTGCCGATTGTCATATTTTGACATACGGTACTTAAAATATACTGATATCCGGCAAAAGCTCCGTTGTTGCGGATCTCTTTACGGCTCAAGTATCCGCAATCAATTAACTCTTTCATATACTTGGAAATTGAGTGATCGCTTTTAATTCCTAAAGCTTCTTTGATATCGCTGTTATAAAAACTCCAACAACCTACTTTACTTGCCAAATAACAATAAATTCTTACCGCCGTAGCACTTACCCTTTTATCAGTAATAATAATGCCTAAAATCATAATAAAATCAGTTCTAACAACAATCTTGTTTTGTTTTCCTTCCTCTAACAAATCAAACATTATTTTTACTCCTTATTTTATAGACAGTTCTCTCCCGTTCATAAAAAACATTGTCTTTTATTGACTTATTTTTACTCTTAAAACAACTTAAAAAACCAACTAATTTTTAATTCTTTTTCATTGTTTAAACTCCATTTGTTTATCTTCATTAGTCAACGGCAACTCTTTAACAACTTCATGAGTTTGCGGATGATATATTGTTTTTGTGTCGGTATCGTAATTAAACTGACACTCACACTGTACAGTCCTTAACTCTCTGCCGACTCTTATCTTTGTTCTCAATTTATAATTATCTAAATTTAGCTGTTTAATCTGTGTCTTTAGTTCGTCAGATATTTGTTTTTTCTTTGCTAAAAGTTCATCAATTTTATCAAGATTCTCTAAATGCTGCTTTTTCAATTCTTCAATATCTTCTTCGCTTAACTGCCACTCAACTTCACAATCAACCATCGTTGCTTCTATTTGCTCTGTTTCTGGCTTAACTTTCTTGTTTTTCATTTCCGTTTACTCCTTTATATTTTTTATATGGTCCTCTCTTTTCAAACACCTTTCTCGGCAAAAGCTTTGCTTCAATAAAATAATGCAGCTTATTTGGAGTCCACTTTAACTTATCGGCAATATCAACAATTTTCATCGTCTTGTAATTCGCTAAATAAAACTCAACTATCTTTTCTTCTTCTTTATACTTTGAGCTGTTCGCACATTTGTTTTCACCAAACACAACAATATTTTTTTTCAAACACATCAAATCTACAACACCTTTCTCATCCGGCAAGTATTTGCTGTACTCACAATTAATACATTTCATCTTTATTCTCCTATGCCGCTCTAAATCCGCTCAAAATACTCGGCTTTTTAAATTTCAAACTCTTTTGCTGCACAGTATAATAAAGCTTCTTTCCGTAACTATCTATCATCCTGTTAACTTCTGCTGCTCTTTCTTCAATAGCTTTTATATATTCTTCATTTCTCGGTACTCTCTGTATTATCGGTCGCTCCATCGTTGAATAATTCACATAATCACACCACAACCTTTTTGCAACCCACATATTAAATTGCATCTGAGTATAATGTTGCGGGCTTATCTTTGGATGCAATTGCAGTTTCCAAAAGTTCTGCTCATTAGGACACTTTATTTCTATCATCCCATCCGTACCAACCAGACCATCCGGGCTTGATCCCGCATACTCGTTATGCTCAATAAACCCAACATGTATAACCTTATTGCCCGTTTCAAGCTCGTACTCTCTGCAAGCTATCGGCTCAAGGTCAATTCCTCTTTGCAAATCTTCGGTCCAAAACCTGTTCGGCACACATTTTCCGGTCAACCTTTCAAGTGCTTTTTCCATAATGTACTGATGAGCCGTACAACTGTTGTGCATCAATACATGAAAATTACTTGCCGTCAACTTACCACACCTTAAATCGTACCACTGCTTACTTCTTTGCTCACAATAAAAAATTTTCATATCAGATCTCCTGTTTCCCTTTTT
>Ga0256407_10003135_pt1 | contig 30011 bp, 19 predicted proteins | sample RumenRJG_04DNA_FD_193489 | JGI IMG/M metagenome (GOLD analysis project Ga0256407, IMG submission 193489) | Bovine rumen microbial communities from Lethbridge, Alberta, Canada - RJG_04 | ecosystem: Host-associated > Mammals > Digestive system > Stomach > Rumen | place: Canada: Alberta...
GTGAACAGGAGGAACAGTCCTTTGTATCCAAGGATGCTCGCGTGCTTGATATGGGAGAAGATACGGCCAAGGAGTTCTCCCTTGCGGCCGGTCTTCGGAAAGTCAGTGTCATCCGCAATCAGGCAGCGGGTATCCGTGCTTTTGACGGAGTCGCTCCGCATCGCGATGCGGCCCAGGAGCCTGCGGTTGAAGCTGTACACTATTTGCCGCCAGTTGATGTCCTCGTTGGACAGGAACCTGTAGAACATGTCTTTCTTGCAGGCGAACATCTGACCAAGAACGCTACCGGCGAAGTTGAGACTATTTTTGATGGCAAAGAACGGGAACAGGACCATCAGCTCAAGGACCTGACTGGCCGTGAACTTGCAGTTCGCTGCCTTGACAAAGTCCATCTGCCGGTGGGTAAGCGTGATGTGAGACATTACGTTCATGATTCCCTGAATCGCCTTCGTGTTGTTACTTTCAGCAAAAAAGCTGTTGAGTTCCGAGATTATATGCCTATCTTTGTTCATGCTAAGGGGTGCTATATTTGTTTGTTTGGCGACACTAATATAGTGATAATCAATGAGATATGCAACATTTCTCAGAGATTTCAACCTTAGCATTTTTCGTTTTTTTAGCTACTTGCGAAACTTAAATTATATTGCAAAGGCGAAGTTCACATAGATGGTAAAAGCTTCAGCAAGTTGCTGAAGAATTGAAAGAGAGGTATCGTCAAGGGGTTATTGACGATTCCTTCTTGTCTTGAAACCCATTTAGCGGTTAATACAGGAATCCGAAAAGCCAGAGAGGAATCTTGTTACCGCGACCGAACTCGACACCGTCAATAGCCAGGAAGCTGTTCTCGACATCCTTGATCTGATTGAAACTCTTTTTGGGACCGCCCACCTCGAACAGATGGTGGTCATCTACAAGGAGGAAATCATGATTTAACGTCGAAGCAAATACACAAAACAATCTTGAAAGATTGATATTTTGCCGAAAAACAATCTTGAAAGATTGATATTTTGCCGAAAAACAATCTTGGGAGATTGTTGCGACAAACCTACTTTTCGATCCGCAGTGAACCATCGTCTTCCCTGACGATGGTATCCCCTTCGTTCACAGAGACGAACCCTTCTCCCGTGTCCACGGAGAGAATAGAGAAGCCCATACAGAAGTACGGTGCCAGGACCTTGTCCCCGCAGAAACGCTTGACTTCGTCGTAGTTGGTGCCGGTGTAGGTGAGGCGCTTCATGGCTATAATTCCTTGATACCGATGCTTTTCAGGTATTCATAGGTGCCATCATAGAACGAGGGTAGCCGCGTGGCGTCTTCGGGGAATCCTTCAGAGTTAAGCCTGGAGTTGCCTTCCGGAACGCAAATCACAATACCCTGACGGGCACGGGTGAGAAGGACGCGATAAGCGTTGAGCATGTATTTACGTTGTTCCTCGTTCTTTTCCTGATTCCACTTGTTCTTGCCGTTGAACTTGTAGTAAGCCCATTGGCCATTCTCGCAGCGCATGTCTGCATCCCAAAGAACGCAGGCATAGTCCAGCTCCAAACCTTGCACTTGAATCTCCGTCGCGGCCTCTTCCAGATAATTCGAAGAGCGGATATCGGTCTTATCCTCCAGGAACCAATGGACGGCATTCTCGTCGCCCTGGGCGAGGACATTCACGGCTTGAGGCTTGAAGCGGGCGGCGACCTTCGTGACCAGGATGCCTGTTTGCTGCGAACCGCGCGCCATGTGGCGCAGCCACGTCCGCGCTTTGTTGATGTCGCGGGTGAGCAGGACAGGATAACCTTTTCGGGAAACATCCTGATACAAAGAGACGGCCTCCGGCGAGAAATTGAGGCAGGCATGAACAAAGGAAGAAAGGGTCTCTGCCCGGAAGGATCGCAGACTCACGGCGAGGTGCAGCGAGTCTGAATACATGACATTCGGATTGTTCTGTAGCAGTTGATTTACCTTTCCTTCCGCGTATTCCGCATCTGTTAACTTATTGGAAATATAGACTTTCCAATAAGGGTAATGGTTGTTGAGCGCCTCGATCCACTCCGCGATTCCGGCCTCTCCCGTATTGATTTCCTGTCCGCCACCAACTAGGCAAATAATGACTGCCCAGTCTTTTCGTTGATCCAGAGACCAGATGAGGAACGCCGCTTCGGAGACGGGGAAATTAGGCACCTTCAGTTTGTTTCCATAGGTACCGCCTCGTTTGAGGTAATTCGCCAGGCGTTCATGCGTCCATGTCCGTTGTGCTTCATCGAAAATGGCGACGTGTTCGACCTCTCCATATCCCGCATGCTCCATTTGGACAGCTTTGGCAGGATCGATTTCAAGGACTCCATTTTCGACCGGATTCTTAATCTTAGCGAGCATGTTATCCCGATAACGGTGGATGATCTGAAGGAACTCACTCACCTCCCGTCGAGAATCAGAGAGGTTTTTCTTCTCTCCCTTATCCCTGCATTTCTTCTGATTGTCAATAGCCAAGGCTTCAGTCAAGACAGCTACGAGAGGACCGTTACCTGACAGATAGACGGCTCCGTTCTCCTTGTCTTTCTCGCCGTCCTTGTAGCTCTGTTTGATGGCTACATCGAGCCCGACCAATGTCTTGCCTGCACCGGGAACGCCCGTCACGAAGCAGATGCTCTTCTCTCCTCGCTCCTTGCTCGTCCGGATCACCTGGAGGAGGTAGTCAATGGTGGCATCGGTGGAGACCTTGTCGGCCTCATGGCGTGTGATATCCTCCACGGAGTGATTCTCATACAAGGTACGAGCCGCTTCAATGATAGTCGGCGTGGGAGCATAAGGACTGATGGTCCACTGCTTTCCCCAAGATTCTGGCGTCCAGTCTGTTGCGGCGACGGCCAGGATCTTCTTCAGAATTTCCTGCAGGGAGGAAGCGCCCGTGATGGATGGGTTCAGGATGCCGTCGTCATAGGCAGAGGAGCGAACTGTTTCGGTCATGCGAGGGTATTGGGTGGGGACCAGTATGGGAGCGATTGGTTTGTCGGCGCTGTAGAGATGGAAGTTCTTGAGGTCCAACGCATAATCCAAAACCTGCTCTAGGTCTTCCTGCAGAGCGTCTTTCTTCCCCGCTTTGAACTCAATGCAGAAAACGATGCCCTGCAGAAGCAGCACCACGTCCACACGCTTTCCCAGCCGGGGGATGGAGTATTCGAAGATGATATATGCATCCTCGTCCATCCAGGGCAGCAAGGTGTCCCGCATGACACGAATCTCTTCTTCCCAGGCCTCTATCGTCGTGGTCAGTTCCGTCCCATGGTTTGCCGACACAAGATCACCCAGGACAGCAGAAGGGCTGGTCCGAAGAAACTCCGAGAAGGTAGCGAGGTAGTGGCAGCGTTCGGTTTTCATGAGTGGAGGCTATTGGGGTGTACAAAGTTAGGAATAAACTGTCATTTCTCGAAGATTGGCTACAGTGACAGTTATTTTTATGTCTTTTGGGTAGTGTATTGGGTAGTAATAACGACTTATGGGTAGTTCTTTGGGCTAGTTTCTTTGGTGTGGTTTTTTCCCTTTGGTGTTGCCCTTCTCTTTCTTTGGTGTGGATTATTTGAAAAGGTTGTCTGAAAGAGGAGTCCTTTGTCCTTAACATCCTTCACCGAAAGTTGCCCGTCTGCGAGCAACTTTATTTGTCACACTTTTCGCATTTTGGGGATATTTTTTGGGGATACTTTTAACGAAAAATCCCTCACAGAGTGCTCTGTAAGGGATTTTTGCGGAGAGGACTCGAGATTTGCGCGGTCGCTGGCGCTCCCTTGCACATCTCGGTGTGTCCGTGAGCAATCAGCGGGCGGGCAGATGCGGCCGGAGGCCGCTTTCTGTCGGTTGCCAGTCCGTCTCGAGAGCGAGCTCGCGGCCGGCGGAAAAGGTGGTGTCAGCGTCGGGGGTGGCGGAGGTGGATCCAACGATGATCTTACTAACTGGGACGGGACGAAGAAAAAGAAAGGGAGGCACTTGTAGAAGGTGTCAGTTACACAAACTCTATGATAAGGCTTGTGCGATTTTCTCTTTCTCTTGCGAACCGGCTGTGCTTAGACGGAGAAGTGGAAGACCGATGGATTCAAGTATGGAATCCTTCATCATCTCGCGCCGTCCTTGGTTGGAGCATTACAATATATGTGTGGCGGCTTTCCTTATTTCGCAAGTTCAAGCTGATTTAGAAAGTCCGGCCACTCAAGCCTGGGGAGGTTCTTTCCTCTGACGATGCGTCCGTCAGGATCGACTAGCTCGTTGTGTGGAATCGCATTAAATTTGAACAGGGTCCTTAAAAGCATACTCTCCGCCTCCGGGATCAGATAACTCGTTTCCCCGGCCATATACTTGGCTACATATTCTTCATAAGTTTTAGGAGGAGTGCTCCTGTCCCCCGTGATGAATACAAGCTCCAAGTTGTCCATCTCGGCGATCTTCTTCCTTAGTGAAACCGAAGACTCGATACCCATCTTGCACGGGGCACAGCCTATGTCCCAGAAATCTACGTAAACCCATTTCCCGCGGAAGGGATCCACCAAACGTCGGAAAATGTCTGTCGCCTCTCCGGCAGGCAGGTCATAACGATCTTCTGATTCGGCAAGGAGCTCATCCAAGGTTGCCTGGTATCGTGCTTTCAGGTATGGTGAAGACAGGGCAGAAAGCCGGGCATCCCAGATCTTATGATAATCAAATGACTGTGACTGCTGAGAGCAGTTCGCCTTATACAATTCGAGTAATTGCTTATTGATTTTGACTTCCTGCGAGAGTCCCCGTCCATTCATGAAGACGGCCTGAAGGAATATGGACGGTCCGGGCTGATGGAAAATGGCGCTGTCCACTGCCATCATTTTAGGGACATCGTTCATAATCCCTCTCATCGGGCCCAAGAACTGATAATAATTAGAGAAGGTAGAAATATCGTTGCTGATGGAAAAAGCGGTCCAATCCTCGGGATTCAACTTAGCCAAAGAAATATACAAAGAAGGATCAGAGAAATCTTCCTGTCCTATCCCCATCGCAGGCTGGAAATCTAGCACGGAACTTAATTCTCTTGTCGCGGCCAAGATCCGGATATTCTGTTTCAGAAGATGGACTTCCTCCTTGGAGAAGCCCTGTCTCCCACTTACATAGTCCGCCAACATCAGCATTCTGTCACAATACTGACTCACACGGGCAAAGAAACTGCCTATACCCAAAGAATCTCTCTCTTCAGGCATCGAGCCGTACAGAGAGAAATTGAAACTAGGTGCGGCATTGGAGAGCCACCCCGCCAGTTTCCCGCACCGGGAACCAAGTGGGTAATGGACAAGGCCTGTTGAGTCTATCTGTATATCGGTCTCTCCGTCAGGTGTCAGGAAGAAATAAAGAGGGCTAGATGAATTCTCGCTCCATAAATAAGACAGAATCGGATTTTCAAGAGGGATCTCTAAGGAGAAACTCCCATCAGAAGCGACTTTGCAGGTCTGAAGATTATTTTCTTGAAATGCATTATACCCAAAGAACTGAATCATTTCCGGATGGTCACTCCCTTCGAACCGGCCGTTCAACTTTCCCGTGCCCTTCTTGAAGAATACATTCTCATCTTTTATGGGCTCCTGTTCCTTTGCCGGCCTTATTTTCAGGGGCTTGTCTGCATCATGTATGCCGTAAATCATCCAGCCCCGCGGCTCGATAAGGTCTAAAGCCCGGTTACGTCCCTTGACTGGTTCGAAGTACAGGTCGAAAGACTTCACATCTTCTGAAAACGGCACCCATTGGTCGAGTATGACTCCTTCGCTGCCTGTCAAGGCATATTTCTTACCCTTGTCTCCTGCAAGGTAAGTAGTGCTCTGGATGCGGAAATTGTTGCCGGGTTGTCCCTGTATCGAAAGATGGAGAACAGTACGATCTGCCTGACGCTCCATGCCTTTGACGGTCAATGTCGAATTTGAATACAATATATCTGGTTGCTCCCAAACCTTATTACTGGAACAAGAGGACAATAAAACTACAACCGCCCAAGTGCAAATAACCAATCTAACAATAATATGTTTTTTCATTGCAATACTTCGGTAATAATAATGCTTAGGAGCCGCAAAAGCGACTGGCAACGTTCTATGATTTTGCAAAGTTACAAAAAAAGGAGACAGAGGATGGATAATAACTATTTAAGTGTTTGCCAACAATTAGAATTGAGTGGCCTTTTGTTGTTGGAAAATAAAATGGGTAGCGAACAATCTCTCTTGGAAGAGGTGAAGTTCCTACAACCTCTCTCCTTTTCCTTCATAGAAAGGTGCCGACCTGCGAGCGCCTTTTTTTAGTTCAGATTTTCGATTTTTGGGATATTTTTGGGATACTTTTTACTAAAAATGCCCTCACAGAGTGCTCTGCAGGGCATTTCAGCGGAGAGGACTCGAGATTTGCGCGGTCGCTGACGCTCCCTTGCACATCTCGGTGTGTCCGTGAGCAATCAGCGAAGGCAGACGGGCCCAAGGGGCCCTGATTTGCCGCATTCATGGGAACACTTATGAGAGCAAGCTCTCAACGTGTCCCCTGAAACGGCAAAACGCCGCACTTTCGTGCGGCGCCTGCCTTGCTGATTGCATTGCGCGGAGAGGACGAGATTCGAACTCGTGATACGGTTACCCGTATGCAGGTTTAGCAAACCTGTGGATTCAGCCACTCTCCCACCTCTCCAGTGGTCTGTGCCGAAGGGTTCTGTCAAACCTTTTCGTCTGAACCGGATTGCAAAGATACAAAAAAAATTGTTTCGCAATAGGGAACGGGGAAGATTATTCGCTGCAGTGGTCCGGCCGGCGTCAAGAATGGGATGCTACGCTCCGACAAGGTACTTGCTGCCGGGGAGAAGGGTGACCAGTTTCACTACAACGGCGCTGCAGATGTAGGAAAGGATGGCTATGACGGGAATGGCGAGGGCGACGGGGATTGAAGGGTTGGCGGCGTCGCCTCCGATGATCCAGGTCGCTATCGGTGCGAGGAAGAACATGTGGACGAGGTACATGCCGAAGGTCAGCCGTGCGAGGCGTGAGACGAATCTTTCCTTCCCGGCGGCAGGTCCGGGGTCCGCGGCAGGGGGAAGCGCAGCCTCAACTCCAGTGCCCCCGGTAGCGGCTCCCAGGGCAGCACAGGCGGCTCCGGAGTCTGCGGTGGAGGGATCCGCAGCGACGCTCGTCTTGCCCATCCCTATGCAGCTGAACATAAGGAACAGCCCGAAGGTCTGCAACAGCACATTGGGCGTGCAGAAGGGCCAGGACCATTCGATCTCAGGGGTAGGGATAACGACTCCCGGAGTCCCCTTCATCCAGAATGACCAGGCGGTGAAGGCGCCTCCGACAATGAAACATAAAGTCCCGACAGTCAGGCGTTTCCGACGGTCCCAGCCAAGATAGACACGGATATAATGGGCCAGGACGAGATACCCCAGGTAGCCGGAACAATACCAGAAGGCGCTGAAATCATTCCAGAAGCATTCCCCCCAGAGTTCGGGTGTGATGCGCCTGAACCATGGGATGAAAGTAGTGAATATGAAGAAACCCAGGAATATCCTCTCGTCTTTGGCGGATACTTTCTCAAGCCACGGCGAAACCACCGGGATGATGATGTAAAGGCTGATCAGCGGATACATGAACCAAAGGTGGCCTGCCATGGAGGGGAAGTTGAAGGGCAGAAGCTTGAGGTCCGAGACGGACTGCTCCCAGGTCATTCCTCCCCAAAGGAGAGGCAGGAAGGTGTAGAGGAGCAGGAAGAAGACGAAAGGAGGAAGGATCCGTCCGAAACGTCTCTTGTAGAATGAGGTCATCGACTGGCCCGGTTTCAGGGGAACCAGGAGGAAGGCGGAGACAATCATGAAGAGCGGAACCGCCGCGCGGCTGACAAACCCGTCATAGAAGGACACCCAGAAACGGTTGCTCTCATTTGCCAGCATGGAGACACTCCCGGCCAGTCCGGAAGAATCGGCAGCATAGAAATTCTCGCTCGCATGTACCAGCATCACCATCAGGCACGCAACAACCCTGATCCAGTCAACAAATTCAATTCTCTTTACCATAACACAAAAATAACAAATAAATGCACTATCTTTATAGTGCAGGACCTGCAATCATGACGTCCATGCGGTATCTGCAGCCACACAATCAACTGACATGAACAAGACTTCTGCCCGTTCCATCGCCTTACGTATGGTGGCCGCCATGGCCGTTGCCATATTCCTTTTCCTGCCCACCACAACCGCCCTTGGGGCGGGGAACGATAGCCGCGCCGGGGAGGGCGGAGAACCCATATTCAGGAAACGCAGGGCGGCGACCATCTACACAAACAGCCTGGACAACGACCTGGTCTCCCTGCTGCGGAAGGAGGGCTTCAGGGTGGTCGCCAGAGGCTCGGTACCGGAGATCCTCTCCCATGCAGGAAAAGGCTCCGCAGTGATCCTGGCTGCCGACGGCTACCCGGACAGCCCGCTTTCGCTTTCCGACAAAGACATCTCCGCCATCAGGGAGAAGGACCTTCGGGTCTTTGCTGAATATGCGACCCTGCCCGGAGAAAAGGCCGACTTCGGGGAGATCGGAGTGGAAAGGGTCGTGGTGACCGCTCCGATCGGAGAAAGCCTGCACCCGATGGACCTGCTGAGCATCAACAGGGCGGCTTACCTCAAGAAGGACGCAACCGATCCCTTGATGGTCATAGCCAGGGTGGCCGGCTTCGACTCAGCCGTCTTCGGACTGGACGGGACACCGTGCACTCCCCTTGTCTACAGGCACTCCGGCAACCTCCTTGTCAGCACATCGAAGATTTCCGACTTCGCGAGGCTCCGCCTGATGCCCGAGTCCAGGTGGAAGCCCTTCTGGGAAGCCGTCATCTCGGAACTTACCGGGAAGGTTGTCTCCTTCAGGCAATGGCCCGCGGCGGTAGCCCCTGCATATTCACAGGACGCTCCCCTGCCGCGCGACGCAAGGAGGCAGGCCATCAAGAAAGGGATCGAATGGTTCTTCAACGGCCATTTCCTCATCCACCCCGACTGGAAGGAATCATGGGTCATGAAATACATCGGGGACGGGACCATGCCGGTCGGCCCGGAACTGCCTGAAGACGCGCCTGACGGCGACGGCTCCCTCGGGGTACTCGAGGGACACTGTTCCGCCATCTACAAGGACGGACGCCAGGCCTACCGCTACTGGATCAGGGACGACATCCAGGGCGAGAGTTCCATGGCCTTCGCCCTCGCCGGGGAACTACTTGGGAACCAGGAGTACCGAAGGATCGCGGAGCGCTTGTCCGACTATTCGTTCAAGGAGTTCCAGGACGGTCCAAGGAGCGATCCGGAAAGCCCGACCTACGGCCTCCTGGGCTGGGCCTACACCCACAAATGGGTCTACTACGGCGACGACAATGCGCGCTCCATCCTCGGCACCATCCTCGCCTCGAAGGTCCTTGGCACCCACAGATGGGACAAGAACCTGGACGCCGCGATCGAGGCCAACTTCAACACCACGGGGAAGAACGGATTCCGCGGCCCCAGGCTCCACGAGCAGGACATCCAGGCCAACGGACTCGACTACTACCGCAACGGGGAGGCCGTCAACCCGCACCCCCATTTCGAGAGCTGGCTCTGGGCCTGCTATCTCTGGCAATATGCCAGCACCGGCGACCGGAAGTACTTCGACAAGGCTGAAAAAGGAATATCCATGACCATGGCCGCCTACCCCGACCTCTGGCACTGGACCAACGGGATCCAGCAGGAAAGGGCAAGGATGGTCCTTCCGCTGGCATGGCTCTACAGGGTCAGCCCTACAGAGGAGCACAGGGCCTGGCTCGAGCGGATAACCTCCGACATCGCCCGCAACCAGGTCGAGTGCGGGGCGATACGCGAGGAACTGGGAGACCCTTCGAAGGGATCTTACGGGGCGGAAAGGTGCAATGCAGACTACGGACAGAACGAAGCACCACTCATATTCAGGAACGGAGACCCTGTCGCCGACATGCTCTACACCTGCAACTTCGCCGTGTTCGCCCTCAACGAGGCAGCCTGCGCCACCGGCGACCCGAAGATCCGGAAGATGGCCGACTCGCTCGGGGAGTTCCTGGTCAGGATACAGGTCCGCAGCAAAAGCCGCAAGAATGTGGACGGAGCCTGGTTCAGGGCCTTCAACTACCGCAACTGGGACTACTGGGCATCCAACGCCGACGCCGGCTGGGGAGCGCAGAGCACCCTGACCGGATGGATCCAGAGCTGGATCGTCGCCACGCTCGCCCTTATGGAGAAGGGCACTTCCTTCTGGGATGTCACCCTGCCCTGACGGAGAAGGCAACAACATATTCAAAACGATCATCAGCGATGAAAACAAAAACACTGATCCTGCTTTCAGCAGCCGTCTGCCTTTTCGGCTGCAAGGCTTCCGCGCCCGGCTGGTCGCTCGTCTGGACGGAAGATTTCAACGGGCCCGCAATCGACACTTCGACCTGGTCCCGGGTCAGCCTCGGACCTTATGACTGGAACAACATGATGTCCCTGAGGGAAGACCTGGCCTACATCGAGAACGGTGAACTGGTCCTGCTGGGCAAGGTCAACGACGGCAGTTCGCCGGACACGACAAGGTTCGTCACCGGAGGAGTCCAGAGCTGCGGGAAGGTCTCGTTCACGCTCGCCAAGTTTGAAATCAAGGCCAGGTTCAATTCTGCCGGCGGCTTCTGGCCCGCCCTTTGGCTGATGCCGGACTGCAGTTTCCCGAAAGAGAAATACGCCGAGGTGGACCTGATGGAGCATCTGAATTCGGATCCTTTCGTCTACCAGACCGTCCACTCTGGCTACACCCTGAATGTGAATGACTCGATCCCTCCCCACCACACGACCGTCCCCGTGGACCCGGACGGATGGAACATCTACGGCGTCGAGATCTACAAGGACAGCCTCTGCCTCTTTACCAATGGGGAGAAGAGCTTTACCTACCCCAGGGTCGACTCCCTGGCAAATCAGTTCCCCTGGGCGGAGTTCCCCTTCTACATGATCCTTTCCAACCAGCTGGAAGGTGGTTGGGTCGGCAAGGTGACCGACCCCGGGGAACTTCCGTCGGAGCTCCGCGTCGATTGGATCAAGGTCTATGAATGGAAGGAATAGACCGCCCCGCCCGTGAGGGGGGACGGTCCTTTTTCGTCGCATCGCGGCACCCGGCCAGGGCGGCCGCCCGCTACTTCTCCGGGAGGGGACGGATGTCCAGATTCAACTCGTCGAGCTGGACCTGGTCTATTTCCGACGGAGAGTCGATCATCACGTCGCGGCCCTGGTTGTTCTTCGGGAAGGCGATGAAGTCGCGGATGGACTCCTTACCTGCGAACAGGGTGCAGACGCGGTCGAAGCCGAAAGCCAGGCCTCCGTGGGGCGGAGCGCCGTACTGGAAGGCGTGGATGATGAAGCCGAATTTATATTCAGCCTCCTCCGGGCCTATTCCGAGCACTTCGAACATCCTCTTCTGGACGTCGGCATTGTGGATCCTGATGGAGCCGCCGCCAAGTTCGTTTCCGTTCAGCACGAAGTCGTAGGCATTGGCGCAGACCCTTTCGAGATCCTCCTTCCTGTTGCTGTTGAACCAGTCCATATGCTCCGGCTTGGGAGCGGTGAAGGGATGGTGCATGGCGTAGAAACGGCCGTCCTCTTCGCTCCACTCAAGAAGCGGGAAGTCCACGATCCAAAGCGGTGCGAACACCTTCGGGTCCCTGAGGCCGAGCCTGCCGCCCATCTCGAGGCGCAGGACGCCCAGCATGGTCTGGACCTTGCGCTTCTGATTTCCGCTCATTACGAACACCATGTCGCCCGTCTTTGCCTCGACAGCCTCGGCGATGGCCTTGAGCTGCTCGGGAGAGTAGAACTTGTCGATCGAGGACTTGACTGAGCCGTCAGCATTCAGCTTGATGTAGATCAATCCCTTGGCACCTACCTGCGGCCTCTTGACCCATTCGGTGACCTCGTCGATCTGCTTGCGGGTATATTCAGCACCTCCGGGGACCGCGATCGCGCCGACATAGGCCGCGTCGTCGAGGACGGAGAATCCGTTGCCCTTGACAAGGTCGGTGATTTCATGGATCGTCATCCCGAAACGGACGTCCGGCTTGTCGGAGCCGTACTTGTCCATCGCATCGTACCAGCTCATGCGGGGCAGCGGGTCGGGAATATCCACTCCGATGACGTTCTTGAACAGGGTCCTCATCATCCCCTCGAACATATTCAGCACATCCTCCTGCTCGACGAAGCTCATCTCGCAGTCGATCTGGGTGAACTCCGGCTGACGGTCGGCACGAAGGTCCTCGTCGCGGAAACACCTCACGATCTGGAAGTAACGGTCATAGCCGGCAACCATGAGGAGCTGCTTGAAGGTCTGGGGCGACTGGGGAAGGGCGTAGAACTGGCCCGGGTTCATCCTGGAAGGGACCACGAAGTCGCGCGCGCCTTCAGGGGTGGACTTTATGAGATACGGAGTCTCGATCTCCATGAATCCCTTGGAATCGAGATAGTTCCGTACCTCGTGGGCCATCCTGTGCCTCAGTGCCAGGGCGCTCTGGAGCGGGCCGCGGCGAAGGTCCAGGTAACGGAACTTCGCACGGATGTCCTCTCCGCCGTCGCTCTCATCCTCGATGGTGAAAGGAGGGGTGACCGACTTGTTGAGTATGTTGATGGTCTCAAGCTTCAGCTCTATGTCGCCTGTCGGCATCTTGGGATTCTTGCTCTGGCGCTCCACGACCTGTCCTGTGGCCTGGATGACGAATTCACGTCCGAGGGAAGTGGCTGTCTCCACGAGGGAGGCCTTCGCGTCGGCTTCCACCACGAGCTGGGTGATGCCGTAACGGTCCCTCAGGTCGATGAAGGTCATTCCACCGAGTTTCCTGGACCTCTGGACCCATCCGGCCAGGGTTACGGTCTGTCCGACGTTGGCGATGCGGAGTTCTCCGCAAGTGTGAGTTCTGTACATATCTTATATGTTGTTGTATTATCGTTCCTCCCGGCCGTACCGCACTCCTGGGCGGCTGCGCCCGCGTCCTCCTGGGCGGCGGCCTTCCGGTACTTACATGCTCCGAAGTCGGGACCCGGGCCGGAGGCTGCAATCCAGCCAAAGCGCAAATTTAGCAAATATTAACGAAGGTTGTTATCTTTGCAGCATGGAAGTTAGACCAAAGAAGGCCTTGGGGCAGCATTTCCTCACGGACCTCGATATTGCTGAAAGGATTGTCCACGCGCTCCGGGGAGAAACGGTACTGGAAGTCGGTCCCGGGACCGGCGTGCTCACACGCATCCTCCTCGACCGTACTGCGCCCGGCCAAGACGGCAATGCAGCCGCGCCCGGACAGCCGGAGACCCCTGCCGCGTTCGGCCACGGCCCGGACAATGGACGGCGCAACGGAGCCCAGGCGTCCACGGACGGCCACGGAGGGAGAATCCGCAGTTTCAAGGCTATCGAGATCGACAGGGAATCAGCCGCTTATCTGAGGAAGAACCTGAGTGGGATCGTGCCCGGACTGATCGAGGGAGACTTCCTGAAGCTCCGCCTGGACGAACTCTTTCCAAGCAGTTTCTCGGTCATCGGGAACTTCCCCTACAACATTTCCTCGCAGATATTCTTCAAGATACTGGACTACAAGGACTTGATTCCGGAAGTTGTCTGCATGGTCCAGAAGGAAGTCGCCCAGCGTATAGCCGAGAAACCCGGCACGAAGACCTACGGGATACTGTCCGTGTTCCTCCAGGCCTGGTACGACATTGAATATCTCTTCACGGTGGAGCCCGGATCTTTCAATCCTCCGCCGAAGGTCCGGTCGGCCGTCATCCGCCTGACACGCAACGGAAGGACCTCCCTGGGATGCGACGAGAAACTGTTCAGGACAATCGTCAAGACAGCATTCGGCCAGCGCCGCAAGACCTTGCGGAATTCCCTGAAGCCACTGTTCGCCGCCACCAAGCCCGGGGCCGCCGATGCTGCCAGGGCTGCCGGGGGGCAATCCACCCCATCGGCCGGGACACAACTGTCCGACCCCGTCTTCGACCTTCGCCCCGAAAGGCTGTCGGTCGAAGACTTCGTCAGACTTACATTGATGCTTCAGCAACCGTAAGGGAAAGGCCCGGCGGGCCTCAAGCCGAAGGCTACCTGAACAGGCTCAGGAGCATCGAGCAGGCCCGGGCGTCGTGCATGGGATACATCCGGAAGGCCGGGCTTTCCTGCGTGTCCTCCAAATGGTCCTTGATGAAATCCCAGATCCGAAGGGCATAGTCAGCCCCATCGGGACAGTTCTGGTATTTCCATGCGCACAGGTTGGCGATCATGGCCTCCGACTGCACCCACGGCTCCATCCTCTGCTCCACCGCTCCGTCGGCATCCTTGGCATAGACCACGTAGCCGTCGCCGCAAAGACCGTCCATGCCGGCCTTGTAGAGCTTGAGGCAGGTGTCCTTGACGAGGTTGATCTCGTCGATGTCGGCAACCGCATAGGCAGCGTCGAGGATGACCCAGGATGCCTCAAGGTCAAGACCGTACAGGCAGCCGCCCTGCATAGGTGCCCATCCGGCCGATGCCGACAGTTCCAGGTGCCCGGTCGCAGGATTGAAGAACTTCGAGACGACCAGCTCGAGGAGGGCCGAGAGGACTTCGCGCAAAGTTTCGTCCTTCCAGACCCTGTACATGTTGGCGTAGGCTTCCAGGAGATAGATGTGGGAGAAGGCGACCTTGTTGTCGTTCTTGACTTCGAAGTCCCTCCTGAGGGTCTCGAAGTAACCACCGTTCACAGGGTCCTTGAACTCCTTCTCGACAATCTTGAAGAGGTTGACGGCCTGCTTGAGGGATTCGTCGTCCTTGATCGCACCGTAGAACTCGCTGAGGGCGTAGATCGCCAGGGCCTGGTTCGACAGGTGGGCGTCGGTGTCCAGCTTCTCCCCCCAGGAGTCCACCGAGGTGAAGGCTCCTCCGTACTTGTGGTCCAGGAAATGCTGGATGAAGTAGTCCTTGGCGTTCATGGCAGGCATCAGGTACTCCCTCTTGCGGAAGCGCCTGTAGGCGTTTGAATATGCCCAGAGGATCCTGGCGTTGAGCTGCTCCTCCCTGACAGCCTCCTTGTCGGCGGTCAGGTCAGGGGCGATCGATCCGTAGAAGCCGCCCCTGGGGTCCTGCATCCCCGCCCAAAACTTGAGTATGTCCCACTCGAGGACTTCCCTGGCTTCCCTGACCAGGATGTCGGTCCTTCCGTTCATGGCCTAGAGGGTCTTGATGTGAATGTTTCTCCAGCGGACCTTGATGCCGCCTCCGTCGTGTATCTGCAGGCAGATCCTGCCGTGGCCGTTGCCGATCTTGGCATCGTGGATGTCGGTCATGGGCTCTCCGTTGAGCCAGGACTGGAGATGGTCGCCTTCCAGGCGGATGCGCATGGTGTTCCACTCGCCGTATTTCAGGATGGACTCCTTCTCGTCGGGGATCTGGTACAGCCAGCCGCGGCCGTAGGATTCATAGACGCCGCCGGTGTCGCATCCCGGAGGCGCGACCTCGACCTGCCAGCCGCTGACGGTGACATCGTGGGGGACGACCGAACGGATGAACACGCCGGAGTTGCCGGAGGATTCCTGCTTGAACTCAAGCGTGAGATCGAAGTCGTCATAGTACTCCGTGGTGCCGAAGTAGCCGTAGGTGTTGTCGGTACCGCTCTCGCAGACCAGGCAGCCCTCCTCGTCGACGTACCACGGGTCAGTCCCGTAGACGATCCATCCTTCGGTGTCCTTGCCGTTGAACAGGTCCTTCTCGACGGGTTCGGGCTTGGGCAGTTCCTTGATCTTGATGTTCCTGAACCAGGCAGGGTAGCCATGGTCCTGGAGGCATATGTGGCCTGTCCTGGACATTCCATATTCAGAGCACTCGGCCCACTTGCCGGCGGCTTTGCGGGCGAACCAGTCCTCGGACCATGCGTCGAACTCGACGGTCACCTTCCCGTTGAGGAGGTAGGTCACGTGGCCGTTGTCGAATATGATCTCGGAGCTGTTCCACTCCCCTGCCGGCTTGAGGTTCCTGGTCTCGAAGTCAGGGACGTACATGGCGTAGTCTACACCGCAGCGCTGCCACGGTTCGAGGACATAGCCGTCGTTCATCTCGGTGAAGTTCTCGTCGTCGATGAGCTGGTATTCGGGCCCGGTGATGTAAGGCACGTCGAATCCGGGGCGCTCGACCACATGGTAGAGCATTCCGGAGTTGCCGCCCTTGCTGATCTTCCACTCCCACTTGAGGTCGAAGTTGGTGTATTCCTTGTCGGTCACGATGTAGCCGTTGGAGTCACTGCCCTTGCCGGTCGCCTCGATGACTCCGTCCACCACGGTCCAGGGGCCGGTGAGTCCCTCGCCGTTGTAGTCGCGCCATCCTTCCAGGTCCTGGCCGTTGAAAAGCAGCTGCCACCCATCCTTGATCTCCTTATTCGTCAGTTTGTTGGGGGCGTTGCAGCCTCCGAGCATCAGCGAGGCAAGGACCGCCACGCCGAGCATTTTGAGAGTTTTGTTCATATCGTTGATGATTGGTGTTACATTGGTTTAAGACAAAAGTAGTCATTTTATTGTTATTTTGGATAACTTTGCATGAATTGACACTACCTTCCATTGAATATGTTTGCAAAAGAAGTCTACATCGCGCGCCGCAGCACCCTGCTGCAGAAGATGGCGCAGACCGCCCCCCAGGGGCAGAGGGGAATCGCCCTGTTCGTCGGCAACGCCGAAGCGGCCGCCCAGTACAGGGACAACGCCTACAAGTTCCGCCAGGACTCTTCCTGGCTGTACTATTTCGGGATTGACGAGCCTTTCATGGCAGCCGTGATCGACCTCGACTCCGGGGACGAGTGCATATTCGCAGACGACGTCGAGCTCGGCGACATCATCTGGATGGGCCCGCAGCCTTCCGTGGCCTCGAAGGCCGCCCTGGCGGGAGTCGGAAGGACGGCTCCGTACAATGACGTCCGCCCCGTGGTCGAGGCAGCCCTTACCGCCGGCCGCAAGGTCCACTTCCTCCCTCCGAGCCGATATTTCAACACGATGAAACTCTCCTCCCTGGCAGGAGTGGCCACCGAAGACGTGACCAGGGTGGCCCCGATGGACAAGGACGGAGGCAGGCATGCTTCCGAGGAACTGGTCAAGGCCGTGATCTCCATGCGCCTTGTCAAGGAGCCTTGCGAGATCGAGCAGCTCGACGATGCAGGAGCGCTGGGACAGCTGATGCACACCGTGGCCCGCAACAACGTCAAGCCCGGAGTCCTGGAGCAGGAGATTGTCGGGATCATGGAAGGCGTGACCCTCTCCAAGGGATGGGGCGTGTCGTTCCCGACCATCCTTTCCCAGCACGGGGAAACCCTCCACAACCACCTCCACGACAAGGTGATCGAGCCCGGGAAGCTCCTTGTCATCGATGCCGGCGCCGAGAACGACATGCACTACGCATCCGACTTCACTCGCACCCTTCCCACCGGAGGCCGTTTCACCTCCAGGCAGAGGGACATCTACCAGATCGTGTGCGACTGCAATGAACTTGCCTTCTCCCTGACCAGGCCGGGAACCGCCTACCGCGACGTGCATATCGCCTCCTCCAGGCTCATGCTCGAGGGGCTCCGCTCCCTTGACATAGTGCGCGGAAGCATCGACGACATGGTCGAGGAGGGTATCGCCGGCCTCTTCCAGCCTCACGGACTGGGCCACAACATGGGACTGGACGTCCATGACATGGAAGACCTCGGAGAGAACCTGGTAGGCTACGATCCCGACCAGAAAAGGTCCTCCCAGCTGGGTCTGGGCAGCCTGAGGATGGCCCGCAGGCTTGTCCCCGGCAACGTGATCACGGACGAACCGGGCATCTACTTCATCCCGGCGCTGATCTCCCAGTGGAAGGCAGAGGGACGTGACAAGGGGTTCGTCAACTTCTCCAAGCTTGAATCCTACTTCGACTTCGGCGGCATCCGCCTGGAGGACGACGTCCTGGTCACCGAAGACGGTGCCCGCAGGACAGGCCCCAACCGCCTGCCGATCCAGCCCTCAGACGTAGAGGACGCGATGGCATCCTGAGACGACAGGCCTCCTGAGACGACAGGCCTCCCGAGGACGCAATGGCATCCTGAGGCGACCGGCATCCTAGACGACCGGCAGACGACTGCCGTCCTGAGCGAAGCGAAGGATCAAAACATCAACAGAAACAAACAAAAGACCACCCGGAAATGAGACATCTCCTGCTGCTCCCCCTCCTGCTGCTCCAGGCCATGGCCGCCTTAGCCCAGCAGGTCGACCCCTACCACTCCTCGACCGGAGGCTTCGGCTACCCGGTCTCCTCCTCGGCCGAGGCCACCGTCTGGTGGGCCGAAGGAACGTACAAGATAATGCAGGACATGGAAGCCCCGCAGGGCAGGGCTTCCGGAGTCAGGATCTGGAGCGCCCGCAACGAGTGGGAATCCTTCCAGGTCGTGATTCGGCCCGCCCATATGCTGAAGGGCCTGGAAGTGAGCCTGTCCGATTTCAAGTCGAAGAAAGCCACCCTTCCGTCGGAGGCCTTCTCCGTCAGGAAGGTGGAATATGTCCAGGTCAAGCACCCTACAGACTCCTACGGAAAGGCCGGACTATGGCCAGACCCTCTTCCGACATACTTCAAGCCGGAGGACCTCGCCCCTGGGCGCAACCATCCGTTCTGGATAACCGTAAAAGTCCCGAAAGGGACACCTGCAGGCGTCTACGAAGGGAAAGTGACCCTGTCTTCCTCCGGCGGCTGGAAAGAGGAAGTCCCCGTGAAACTGGAAGTCTGGGACTTCGAACTCCCTGACACGCCGACCATGCGGTCCGGATTCGGCCTGGGCCGTCTCGATGCTTCCGCAAGGTACAACAACCTCACGACCGAGGAGCAGAAGAGGAAGCATTTCGACCTCTACATGAAGGCCATGTCGGACCATCGGATATCCCCCTACAATCCCTTCATATTCACACCCATCAGGGAGACGGTGACGGGGGTGGCCTGGCAGGGCGGCCGTTTCGACCCGAAGGATCCCCGGTCGGGGAAATATTCCCTTAAGGTCGTGGACGGTTCCTACACCTCCACTCCGGAGGCTTCGCTCCGGGAAAGGATCCCCGTCACCGGCGGGAAGGCCTGTACCCTCTCCTGGTGGAGCCGCTCGGACAAGGACGGACAGGGGCTCACGGTCGGCGTCGAGTGCTTCGACTCCGAGGGACGCCTCCTTCCGTTCGAGGGACGGTTCGAGGCTTTCACCTGCGGAAAGGAATGGACAAGCCTGACCTTCCCGCTCGGAGTGCTGCCCGAAGAAGCCGCACAGGTGAATGTCCGTTTGTTCCCTTCGAAGAGAATGCCTTCAGGGAACGACCTCGGTACGGTCTGGTTCGACGACATGGTGCTGGAGGAGGAGGGCTCCCAAGGGAATCTCCTTCCCGCCGGAGGTTTCGAGGTGGACCCTGACGCCATCGACATCTCGCTTGACTTCTCGGAGTTCATCCCGGCCGCAAGGAAATACTTCGGGGAATATGGCTTCACCGGTTTCAGGCTGGGCCTGAAGGGCCTGGGGAGCGGGACATTCTACAACCGCAACGCCGGCGTCTTCGCCGGGTTCGAGCAAGGGACCCGGGAGTACGACCGCTTGATGCAAAGGTACCTGTCCCAGATGCAGGACGCCCTCGAGGAGGCCGGCATCCTCGGCAAGGAATACATCTACTGGTTCGACGAACCTGGGGAGAACGACTACGGGTTCGTACGCGAGACTAACCGGATGATAAAGGAATATGCCCCGAAACTGACCACCTTCCTGACCGAGCATCTTCCCGGACACGACGTCTCCGACGTGACGGACATCTCCTGCTCGATCTGGAACGCGATCGACCACGAGAAGGCGGACAGGATCGCCTGCCAGGGCAAGGAGTACTGGACCTACCTGTGCACGGGTCCGAAATCACCGTGGATCACCCTCTTCATCGACCACGATGCCATCAACATGAGGATGTGGTCCTGGGGCTCATATGTCCATCACCTGAGCGGCCTGCTGGTCTGGGAGACAATCTACTGGAACTCCCCCGAGGCTTCCCCGGCGGGCGTCCGCCAGAATCCGTGGGAGGAGGCGATGTCCTGGTCCACCAGCTACGGCCTGATCCAGGGCAAGAGGCAGCCGTGGGGCAACGGGGACGGAAGGCTTTTCTACCCCCAGAACCGCCATGTCGGGGAGGACGGGAAGCCATACCTGGATGAGGTCGTCCCCTCTTTCCGCCTGGAACTCCTGAGGGACGGCATCGAGGACTTTGAGTACCTGAAGATCCTGGAAAGGCTGGCCGCCGAGAAACCCCGGAAAGCCTCTGCCGCAAAGCGCCTTCTCCAGATCCCGGAATCCATCTACAAGGACGAGAGCCATTACAACAAGGATCCGCAGGCCATCCTGCAGTACCGCAAACGGCTGGCCGAGGCCATCCTGCGCCTGAAATAGCGCCATGTCGTCCTGAGCGAAGCGAAGGACCTGCCGTCAGCGGGCTTTGGCGGTGGTGCACTTGTCCACCAGATAGGCTATAGACACATACGGGACCCCCGAAGCGGCCGACAGCCCGATCTCGCAGGTCCGGGAGTTCGAGTACCCGACCGGGACCCTTCCCCTGACCTGGCCCCTGAGATTCCTGAGGGCATATGCATTCAGTTCCGGTGTGGTCATCCCTTTGTCGCCGGCAAAGCCGCAGCAGCCCACTCCTTCCGGCACCAGGACGTCCGAAGAGCACAGGCCGGCAAGTTCGAGCATAGCCCTGTCGAGTTTCATCAGGCGCATCGAACAGGTGAGATGGACCGCCACAGGGATGTCGCTGCAGTGGAACTCCAGCCTGTCGCGGAGGAAGGTCAGGATGAACTCGGCCGGCTCGTAGAGTTGCAGGGAGCGCATCTTCTTCCTCATCCGGTGCAGGCAGGGGCTCTGGTCGCAGAGGACAGGATATTCCCCGCCGCGGGAAGCCTCCAGGAGGGCGGCTTCGAGTTCGGCGGCCTTCCTGTCCGCCTCTTCTTCCATCCCCTTGCTCTCCCAGATGGTGCCGCAGCAAAGGCTGTCCATGCCCTTTGGGAATATAACCTCGCATCCTGCCTTCTCCAGCAGGGAGACCATCTCCTCCACGAGGGGCTTGTCCACCGGGGAGCCGTGTTTCGGCAGTCCCATCATCTGGTTGATGCACGAAGGGAAATACACCACCTTCAGTTTGCCGCCCACGTCCCGCGAGGTTGCGGCCGGCGGGGGCGCCGGGATGGACCTGGGGACCTTGTAGGCGCGCGGAGTGGAGGAGGTCCACAATGGCAGCCCCACACCTTTGTGAAGGATCCTGCAGAGGCCCTCCATGGCGGCGTCCCCCATGACGGCCTCGCCGAAGGAGGCAAGCCGGAGGGCTCCCCTCAGGGCGGACTTCACCTGCGGGAAATGCCTGGAAGCGAAGGTCAGGCCGCCGAAGGCAATGGTTCCTGGGCGGTTCTTCTCCGCCCTTACTGCGTGGGTCAGGTCGGCGACGTTGATTCCCATGGGACAGGACATCGAGCACAGGCCGTCCCCGGCGCAGGTCTCCTCCCCAAGGTAGGAATATTCCTTGCGGAGGGTCTTGAGAGTGCGGATCTCTTCGGTGGAAGGCTCCTTCAGGGCTTCCAGCCTGGCTATCTCCCTTCGCGCCGCGATCCTGGTGCGAGGCGAGAGGGTGAAGCCGCACGAGACGCAGTTGACCTCGCAGAAACCGCATTCGATGCATTTGTCCAGGCCCGCACCGTAGGGAAGGAGAGGCAGGGCCTTGAAGTCCCTGAGATGGCACGCAGGGTCGTCGTTGAATATCACCCCGGGATTGAGGATCCCTTCCGGGTCGAAGGCGGCCTTGACTTCCTTCATGATCCCGAAAGCCTTGTGCCCCCATTCATATTCAACATAGGGGGCCATGTTCCTGCCCGTCCCGTGCTCCGCCTTGAGGGAGCCGTCGTAGCGGCCGACCACCATCCGCGTCACGTCGTCGATCATGGCTCCGTAGCGGGCCACCTCCTCCGGGGAGTCAAAGGACTGGTTGATGATGAAATGGAAGTTGCCCTCCAGGGCATGGCCGTAGATGCAGGAGTCGTCGTAGCCGTGCCTGTCCAGAAGGGCGGACAGGTCCTCGACAGCATCGGGCAGGTCCTCGATGTGGAATGCCACGTCCTCGATCAGGCAGGTGGTCCCTTGCCTTCTCAGCCCGCCCACGGAAGGGAATATTCCCGAACGGAGGGCCCAGAAACGGGAGCTCTCCGACGGGTCGGTGGTGAAACGGACTTCCCCGAGGGTGTCGCAGCCTCCAAGCACAGCCTCTATCCGGGATATGTTTTCCTTCAGGGCCGCCTCCGAGAACGCCGCCGTGCGGGTGAGGACGGCCGTCACGTCGGTACCGGGATTCTCCCCGAGCACGGGGTCTCCTACCGACTGGAGCGACCTGCGGTCGAGCAGTTCAGCGGCACTGACCACCTCCAGGCCAAGGGCCGCCTTCATCGCCACCACCGCCTCGGAAGCCTTCCTGATCGAAGGGAAATAGACCATGGCATCCGCCTTGTACGGCTCCTCGGGAAGGGTCCTCATGGTGACGCTGCCCATGAAGGCGAGCGTGCCTTCAGACCCGGCGAGCAGGTGGGCGATGATCTCGAAAGGGTCGGAGAACCTGACGAACGGCAGCAGGTTCAGGCCTGTCACATTCTTGATGGAATACTTGTACTTTATCCTTTCCACAAGAGACTCGTCCTCGAATATCCGCGCACGGATCCGCAGGATGGCGTCCAGGATGTCCGGACGGGTCTTGCGGAAGCTCTCCCGGGAAGCTTCATCCTCGGTGTCCAGGACGGTCCCGTCGGCGAAGACCATCCGCGCCCCGACCATCAGCATGTCCGAGTTGGCATGGGTGCCGCAGCTCATCCCGGAGGCATTGTTCATCACGATCCCTCCGACCATGCAGCTTCCGATGGACGCCGGGTCTGGGCCGAACCTGCGGCCGTAGGGCTTTAGCAACTCCCCCACCCTTGCCCCGACGAGGCCGGGCCCGAGGGTTACCGTGTCCGCGTCCGGACCCGCGCTGAAGGCTTCCCAACCCTTTCCGGCAACAACCAGCACCGAGTCGCTCACGCTCTGGCCGGAGAGGCTCGTGCCTGCCGCCCTGAAAGTCACGGGAACCTTGAGCCGGGATGCCAGTCCTAGGATGCGGGAGACTTCCCGTTCGTCCCGGGCAAGGATGACTATCTGCGGGGTGAGGCGGTAGAAACCTGCATCGGTCCCCCAGGCAAACCGCCTGAGGGGATCGGTCAGCAGCCTGTCGTGGGGGATGAAGGTGCCTGCCTCCCTGAGGAAAATGGCGTGACGCTGGTCCATGGGCGAATGACAATCTTTCCGGCAATATAAGAAACAGTTTGATTCCTGCCAACTTTAAGTGGGATTCCTGTCTGCTTTGACCTTTGGGATTACTGTCATCTCCTGACTGTGGGATTGCTGTCCTTCGAGGACCGCGTAAGGCAGCAAAACGCCCAAAAATTTGAACTGTACCGGAAAATTCTTATATTTATGGGATTGAATTAGATTGCATGGGAGAAAAGAAGAACAGGAAAGCGGTTTGGCTGGCCGGACTTGGAGGGCTGGTGCTCGGCGCATGCCTTCTCGTCCTGCTGGGCAGCGAGATGAGCAGGACATCCACCAACGAGTACTGCATGAGCTGCCACTTCCACGAAGGCGCCGACGCCTCCTGGAAGAAGTCCCAGCACTACATGAACTCCAGCGGGACGGTCACCGACTGCGCCGCCTGCCACCTTCCTCCGAAGGAGGACGGCTACTTCAAGCATTACATGGCAAAGGCCAGGATGGGCGCCAAGGACATCTGGTCCAAAATGACCAAGGACAAGGACGAGATCGACTGGGAGACCAAGAAGGAACTCGGCTACGCCTCCACGATCGTCTACAACTCTTCATGCGAGAAATGCCACCACAACCTTCTTCCGGAAGGGATTTCCGACGATGGCATCACGGCCCACCTCTACTACAAGGACAACGCAGAGAAACTGGACCTCCAGTGCATCTCGTGCCACCTCAACGCCGGGCATGAGATCCCCGGCTACCAGCACAAGAAGCTGGACAACGGGCAGAAGATAGACACCGGCACCGGAGAGATTTACGACTCCCCGGCCGACATCACCGCCTTCGAGAGCTTCACCGAAACGGTCCCCGGGACCAACGCCAGCATCCGCATGGTCGCCGTCCCCGGAGGTGAGTTCACGCTCGGAAGCCCCGAGGACGAACCTTTCAGGAATCCCGACGAAGGACCGGCCAGGAGGGTAAGGATAAGCCGGTTCTTCATGGCCGAGACCGAAGTGACCTGGAACCAGTTCTGGGCTTTCTACAACGAGACCATGTCGGAAGGGAGGACTCCCCCGGCGGTGATCTACGCCAACAACACCCGGGAGGACATCGACGCCGTGAGCGGCCCGACCCCTCCTTTCGGATTCCCGGACCAGGGCTGGGGAATGGGAGAGCGGCCGGCCATCACCATGTCGCACTACTGCGCCCAGACCTTCTGCCAGTGGCTCACCTTGAAGACCGGACACACCTACAGGCTGCCTACCGAGGCGGAGTGGGAATATGCGGCCAGGGGCGGCACCGACACTCCGTACTTCTTCGAGGGCAGCCCGAAGAAGTACTCCAACAAGGGCTTCCTCCGCAAGTTCAGCAAGGCCGACACCTCCATGATCTCCCGCTACGTGGTGTTCGAGGGAGACAGCAGGAGCAAAACCCAGGAGGCCTCCTCCGTAAAGCCCAACCCGTTCGGCCTCAAGAACATGCTGGGCAACGTGATGGAATACTGCTCCGACTGGTACGCTGAGGATGCATATTCCCGCATCCAGGACGGCGCCCTCGACCCTGCAGGTCCGGCCTCCGGGACAGAACACGTGGTCCGCGGCGGAAGCTATGCAGACGACGCCTCCGCCGTGCGCTGCGCTTCCAGGGGACGCACCTTCAACGACGACTGGCTGAAGACCGACCCCCAGAACCCCAAGAGCATCTGGTGGTACTCCGACATCAAGGGAATAGGCTTCCGCGTGGTCTGCGAAGTGCCCGAGGGAATATGACAAGACAAGGAATCGACATAAAACAATAATCAAACAAATCCAAGAAGCTATGAGCGAAAAAATGAACAGAAGAGACTTCCTCGGCGCAAGCGCCAAGGCTGGAGTCGTCGGTCTTGTAGGCGGCAGCGTACTGCTTTCAGCCTGCAGCGAGAAAAAAGACAAGCAGACGCCTCTGAGGCAGCCCGGTGAGTATTATGTTCCGGAGCTTCCCGACAAGGCTATCGACGGAGAGGCTCTCAAGGTCGGTGTAATCGGCTGCGGCGGAAGAGGTTCCGGCGCCGTGATGAACCTTCTGAGCGCTGCTGACGGAATCACCGTCACCGCCCTCGGCGACACTTTCGCCGACCGCCTAGGCAACCTCAAGGGCAGCCTCGCCGAAAAAGGCCAGGTCGTTCCCGACGAGAACTGCTTCATAGGGTTCGACGCCTACCAGAAAGTGATCGACTCCGGAGTCGACATGGTCATCGTCGCCACCCCTCCCGTCTTCCGTCCCGTCCACTTCAAGTATGCCACCGAGAAGGGTGTCCACTCCTTCCTCGAGAAGCCTATCGCCGTCGACCCCAAGGGCTACCGCACCATCATGGCTACGGCCGAGCTGGCAAGGCAGAAGGGCCTGAGCGTGGTCTGCGGAACACAGCGCCACCACCAGCGTCCCTATGTGGCTGCATTCCAGAAGATCCAGGAAGGCTTGATCGGCGAGATCACAGGAGGCAATGTCTACTGGAACCAGGGAATGCTCTGGTACAGGACCCGCGAGAAGGGCTGGAGCGACATGGAATGGACCATCCGCGACTGGGTCAACTGGAAGTGGCTGTCCGGAGACCACATCGTCGAGCAGCACGTCCACAACATCGACGTCTTCAACTGGATGTTCGGCTACAAGCATCCCCTCAGGGCAACTGCTTTCGGCAGCCGCCAGCGCAGGATCACCGGCGACCAGTACGACAACTTCAGCGTTGACTTCGAGTACGAGAACGGCGTCCACCTCCACAGCATGTGCCGCCAGATAGACGGCTGCTCCAACAACGTCAGCGAGGAGGTCCGCGGAACCAAGGGCTACTGGAAGTCCGCCGACAATGCCATCTACGACCTCCAGGGCAACAAGATCTGGGAATTCGACTTCGAAGCCTCCAAGGCTGAATTCCAGCAGGACGATCCCTACGTCCTCGAGCATGTCGACTGGGTCAACCACATCCGCAAGGGCGAGGCTCACATCGAGGCCGACGAGTGCGGAATGTCTTCCCTGTGCGGCGTGATGGGACGCGAGGCCGCCTACTCCGGCCAGACCATCGAATGGGACGCCATCGCAGCTTCCGAGCTTGACTACATGCCCGAGAAGCTCGAGCTCGGACCCCTCGACATGGCCAAGTTCACCGTTCCCGTCCCCGGATCCGGCAAATAATCCAGTCCACGGAACTGCAAGCAAAAGGAATCTCAGATGGACAGAAGATCATTCCTGAAGACATCGGCAGTTGGTTCGGCGGCAATCGCCGCCGGAACCATCCTGCCTGCCTCCTGCTCATCCGGCAAGGGAGGAGTGAAAGACAAATCCAAGGTCAAGCTGAACCTCTCCTTCCAGGAAGGGATCGCGCCCGGCAATTCCCTGGCCGAGAAACTTGACTTCATGGAGCAACTCGGCATCGCAGGCTTCGAACCCGGCGGGCGCGGCCTCGCTGCACGCATCCCGGAGATACGTGAAGCCCTGAGCGGCAGGAACATCAAGGTTTCTGCAATATGCGCCGGCTTCGATGGTTTCATCCTCGCCGACGACCCTGCCGTCAAGCAGCAGTTCGACACCACCATGCGGGAGATCGTGGCCGCGGCAGGCGAACTCGGTTCCACCGGTGTGATCATGGTCCCTGCATTCAACGGTCAGGAACCTTGCAAGCCCCACAACCAGCAGACCCGTGACTACCTGTGCGAAGAGCTCCACAAACTCGGCGAATTCGCCAAGGAACACGGCACTACAGTGATCCTCGAACCGCTCAACCGCAGGGAGTGCTTCTACATGAGGCTTGTGGCAGACGCTGCCGCGATAGCCCGTGATGCAGACTCTGAAGGAGTCAAGGCCATGGGAGACTTCTGGCACATGCAGGAGGAGACCTCCGACTACGGTGCCTTCATGTCTGCCGGCATCAAGTACCTCCAGCACGTCCACATCGCCAGCCGCGGCCGCAGGATCATGCCCGGCGAAGACGGAGAGAAGGACAACTACGTGGAGGGATTCAGGGCCCTCAAGGAACTTGGCTACGACAAGTACGTGAGTTTCGAGTGCGGCTGTGAAGGCGACCGTGAGACTGCCGTCAAGAACGCCGTCAAGCTGCTCCGGGAGCAGTGGGCCCAGGCCTGATGTCTTTCCTGCACCATCCGTGGGGGCTGGTTGCAGCCCTCGTCTATACCTATCTCCTGGTCGTCATCCATTTCATTGGATCCAGACGGCCAGGACTTAGGGTTTTATGGAGTGCCAAGGCTTCCCTTGCCGCCGCATTGCCGCTACTTGTCCTGATGGTCATCTTCGGACTGTTTCCCCAGAGCGGGATGAACGGCAAATGGTACTTCATCCTGGTGCTGCTCCTGTTCACGTCAGTGCTGGGACTCGCCGCCGTCGACGGCATCGCAAGGATGGCCGAAAGCGGCTTCTCCTGGCGCCTGGCCGGGAAGACCCTGTCGCACCTCGCCATGTTCCTCGTGCTCGCAGGCGGCCTTTTCGGAAGCGGAGACACCCGCCACGTCGTGGTCTCGGCGACCGAGGGAACAACTGTCTCCACCGGCATCGACGAGGACAGCGGGGAGATGGTGCCGATGCCCTTCGGTCTGACCCTGGACAAATTCACTTTCGAACGGAAGGGCAACAGGCCATATTTCCTTTCAGAAGTGACTTTCACCGAAAAGGGCAAGGCTCCTTGGAAGGAGGATATCCTGGTAAACCATCCTGCGAAGGTCGGTTCGTGGATCCTCTACCAGTACGACTACGGCAAGTCGGAAGACGGGCGCAACACAAGCATCTTCGAGTGCGTTTCCGACCCGTGGGCCGGCTTCATCAGGGTCGCATTGTGGCTGATGATGGTCTCCGCCGCGACCATGATAGTCCTTGCCGTGGCCAGGAGGCCGGGAAAACGCGAGCCCGCGCAGGCGGAAGGCAGCGCTGAGGGAACAATACCCGAAGCGGAAGTGCCGGAACCGGCTTCGCCGTTAAAAGAGAAGGAGGGCAGAGCATGAGTTGGAACGTATTCACCTGGTTCGCCGTGGCAGCCATGGTATTATGGGCGGCAGGTTCGGCCGTCTCTATAAAGGGGAACTCGCGCAGGCTGTCCGCCTTCCTGTACGGCGGCGGCGTGCTGGTTCTTCTCGCCTTCATCGCAGGGTACTGGATCACGGTGCAGCGGCCGCCAATGCGCACCATGGGCGAAACCAGGCTTTGGTTCAGCCTGTTCCTGTCCCTGACCGGCGGAGCAATGTTCCTGAGGCTGCGCAACAAGTGGATAATGCCGCTCTGCGCCGTGCTTGCGGGAATATTCATGTGCATCAACATATTCAAACCGGAGATCCACAACAAGGTCCTGATGCCGGCGCTCCAGAGCGCCTGGTTCGTACCGCACGTCATCTCCTACATGCTTGCATATGCCACCCTTGGCGCAGCAACGGTAGCGGGAATCCTTCTCCTCGTGAAGCCTTCCCGCACCGACATCCGTAGCGGGATGGAAGACTGCGACACTCTCGTACGGATCGGATGGGGCTTCCTGACCCTCGGTATCGTGATGGGAGCATTGTGGGCAAAAGTGGCCTGGGGTGATTTCTGGACATGGGACCCGAAGGAGACATGGGCGGCCGTCACATGGCTGGGCTACATGGTCTATCTGCACCATCGCAGGACCGGAGCTTCGCCGCGGGTCTCACTCGCCATCCTGATGATCTCCTTCGTCCTGCTCCTGATGTGCTGGTTCGGCGTCAACTATCTCCCCTCCGCCCAGGGCGGCATGCACACATATTGACACTTTTCCTTCGGAGGGCGGGAACCGTTAGAGAAGGACGCCTGGCAGCTGGTCGATGGAAGACAGGCGGAAAAGCCTTGGGTGGTCATATTCATCGACATGCTCAAGCTTCCAGAGGACTTCGAAGGGAATATGGACTCCCCAGCCCCCAAGCCTGAGAACGGGGTCGATGTCCGACTTGAAAGAGTTGCCTACCATCATGAACTGGCCCGGCTCGATTCCGAGCTTTGCGCACAGGGAGGAATATTCCCTGTCTGACTTGTTCGAGAGTATCTCGATGTGGCTGAAAAACCCCGCCAGGCCGGAGCGGGCGATCTTGTGCTCCTGGTCAAGCAACTCGCCTTTCGTGAGAAGGACCAGCCTGTAGGCTCCGGAGTCGGATAGCTTCCGAAGCGTTTCGACGACGCCGGGGAATGGCTTCGCGGGGTTGTGGAGTATTTCGCGGCCGCTGTCGATGATGAACTTTACGGTCCCGGCATCCACCTTGCCCTTGCTGACGTTTACGGCGGTTTCAACCATGGAAAGTATGTAGGCCTTGGCTCCGAAACCATAGTCTTCCATGTTCGCGCACTCTGTCTTATAGAGTTCAGAAGAGATGTAGTCGAAATCTCCGTACTCGGAAAGACGCTCCGCAACGAGCTTTTCGGCTTTGCGGAAACGCTTCTCGTTCTCCCACAGCGTATCGTCGGCATCGAATGCCACTACCTTGATCTGATCCAGCATGGAACAAATGTAAGCAAAAAAACCGAGACCGGCATGGGGGCGTGTCAGGGCCGCAAGCAGTGTTGTCCTGAGGACCCTGGCCACCCGCGGCCGTAAGGAGGCCACTGAAAAAGGGGCCAGTTTTCTATGCCCTCGAGTGCGGCATATTTGAACAACCCTCTGAGTTATTCGATTCCTTGGTTGGATTTTCGATTCT